>Ga0209630_10000486_pt1 | contig 44829 bp, 44 predicted proteins | sample COG_01_FD_184745 | JGI IMG/M metagenome (GOLD analysis project Ga0209630, IMG submission 184745) | Pelagic Microbial community sample from North Sea - COGITO 998_met_01 (SPAdes) (version 2) | ecosystem: Environmental > Aquatic > Marine > Neritic zone/Coastal water | place: Helgoland, sampling...
TATTAGTAGGTCCACAACCGCCGTGTGTCCGTCGGAACTCGCAAAGTGCAGTGGCGTCCACTTGGTATTATCCACCGCGTTCGCGTCCGCCCCCGCCTTTATTAGTAGGCCCACAACCGCAGCGTGTCCTTTCTGACTCGCACAATGCAGTGCCGTCTGACCGCGATCATTCACCGCGTTCGCGTCCGCCCCCGCCTTTATTAGTAGGTCCACAACCGCAGCGTGTCCTTTCTGACTCGCACAATGCAGTGGCGTCTCATCGAAAACATCCTTCTCGTTCAAGCCCGCTCCCGCCTTTATTAGTAGGTCCACAACCGCCGTGTGTCCTTTCTGACTCGCACAATGCAGTGCCGTCTGACCGCCATTATTCACCGCGTGAACGCCCGCTCCCGCCTTTATTAGTAGGTCCACAACCGCCGTGTGTCCGTAGGAACTCGCAAAGTGCAGTGGCGTCCACTTGGTATTATCCACCGCGTTCGCGTCCACTTTTCGGTCCAGCAGGTTGCGGACTTTATCTAAGTCGCCTACTCTACTCGCCTCAATGAGCTGCTTGTCGAGGATAGGGTCGCGTGGTAGCACAAAGTATTTTTCATTTGCGTTTAGAATGTAAGTGTCCTTGAGTGGGATTTCAACGCCCGTTCGAAACACCAAGACATGTTGACTATCCAACCACTCCATGAGGGCGGGGAGGGTATTTGACACGGATGCAATAGGAAACGACTTGGTTTCCCCATTCATCGTATAAAATTGTGCTTTTTGTGCTTGTCGTGCGTTTACATATTTTCTTTCGTTCTTACCCAAACCTCTCGCAAATTCTTCTATTTTTTGTTGTTGGTTTGTATTAAGTACACCCCCCTTCATACTAACTCCAAATTGACCTTTTCTAGTAACATAGCCCGCTTTAACCAATCTATTATTCTTCTTAGCAAGTGTTGATGCTTTGCGACTTACTATTTTACCTTGTTTATTGTATTTAAGTTGTGCTTTGGTTAAACCACCACTCGTTTTCTTAGCATTTCCGTGCATAACTTGGGCTCTTGATCCAGTTGTTTGTTTGAGAGGCATTATAATATATATATATATATTATTTATAAAAATAATATAACAAAATCCAAAAATATTTAATAGAGCTTCTTCATAACTCTACTTATTCTTAAAAACACCCTTACTGTCGAATGTTCCGATTAGTTGCCCGTCTTTTGAATAAACTTCCTTTTCTTTCAATTTAACACCCAGTACTGTCTTGGTAAGTGTTTTCTTTTCAATAGGAGTTTTCTTACCTCTATCCATTAATCTATATAATTTTCGAGTTGTTTTATTAGGTACAATTATATATCCTTCTTTATCCATAAATACACGTTTGAGTTTAGTTTCAACTAATTTTGTTGCTTTTGTATCTAATGAACGATTTGCTCTTATGTCAGGAACGGTTGATAACCCGGTTGCACCCTTGTCATATGAAAAACATTTATAACTGCCTTTGATTTCCGCCTTATTCAATACACAGTCAATCGATGTTTCTTTTAATAATTCTAATAGATCGTCCGTGAGAATTTTCTTCTTTTGGGCAAGTGCTAATATATGTTCATCTGTTGACACTTTATCAACTGCCTTGATTTTATGAGATTGTTTAAATACACTCATATAACGGAATACTTCTACATTGCGTTTAGCAGGTGGGAGGTCAACATGGGAATTACGACGAACACCCCGCCCAATTACTTGTTCTATTCTTATTTCATTCCAGTATGTATCCATAATATGAATTTGTCTTATATTATGTAAATCAAGTCCCTCTGACCCGGCACTAGTAGCAAGAAGTATTTTCAAGTTTTTACCTTCTTTATTATCGGGGTCATTGAATACTCTCACAATCTCCCGTTTTTCATCCATACTTTCAGACCCAGAATAAAGACCAAATTGTTTATATGGGGTTACTTGTTTGAATGATTGCTTACTATTAGACTTACCATTATTACTTCCATTAGTTGATTTATTATTACTTGATTTTGGACTATTTGTCGAATTGCCATTATGTTCATTATTCCCAACTGGTTCATTGTTGTTTGCATTAACATTACCATTATTTTTATTTTTATTTTTTGCATTTGCATTTGCATTTGCGTTTACGTTTGCGTTTACGTTTGCGTTGTTTACTGATTTAGCACCACCTTTTTTATAGTTGAACTGTGAGAATCCGTTTGCTTCTAATACTCTCATAAATATTTCAACACCTTCAACACTTCTAAAATCAGAATATATAAAAACAAGTCCTTCGGATTTCATAATATTAGAGAGTATAGCATTCATTTTTGGAGAGTATTTATCTAAACCATTCGGACCAGGTCTTAAATATACCGGGGAATTGCTTAATTTCTCCAACGCAGTTTTCAATTTTGTTGTATATTTCTTACTTGCCTTTGCTTGTTTTTTAAGCGAATCATTATTTGAATTATTGTTTGACTCTGATTCCTCGCTTGATGTATTTGCCATAACTTCTTTAGCATCCTTAATTGTTATTTTGTTCTTTGCCTTGAGTTGTTTCATTTTAGCAACTAATTTTTCGTTCTTCCAAGGACGTTCTATCTCAGGTGGAAATACGAAATTACTAAACATTCTAGACAATACGCGGAAATACGACGCTGTCTTTTCTTTGCTCTTTTTCTTACCACCTTTTTCGGTCTTCTTTTCAATTTCTCGAACAAAATTATAATCGGAAAACTGGTAATCACTCATATCAACTCTAATTAAGTCGTTCACTTTTACGTCTGGAAATCCAACTGCGGTTGATTCATAATACGATACAAGTCCCATTATCCGTCGTTGAAATAAATTATCATTTACGAGTCGTTCCGTCCCGTCTTGTTCTTCTTTAATAAAAATCGTATTAAAATCCTTCGATTCACCTCCTTCAACTTCATCTGGGAAAAGTGGATATTGTTTTGGACCTTTCAATTTATTATGTTGATTTGTTTGCTTTGAATATTGCAAGTCTAATTTGTGTTTATGTCCTATTTCTTCAATCGCATCACATACACCGTTATATAAAGGGTCATAGTGTAAAACCATTATATGAACACGGAATTCTTGAGAACTTACATTATATTCTACAAAATCAACGTATTCTAGTTTTTCTATTTCCGTTTTAATCTTTTCATAATTTGGCTTAGTTGATGTTTCATCCATTATTCTAAAAACACTTACTTCTAAATATCCACGTAACACATTGAATAATACCGCCAGTTCAAAAGGAGCATTTACAACAGGTGTCCCTGTTAACGCAATAATCTTTACATTTTTAGCATTTATAAGTTGATCATATATGAACTTACCATTTTTACTATTACCCAATATACCACTCATCATGATTGAAACTAAATTATGAGTTTCGTCTATTATAATGGTATGATTATCAAGTGATCCGAATTGACTGAACTGCTTAACAACATTTGATGCGTTAAACCGAATAAACGAGTATTTCTCTTTATACGCATTCGCATTTGCTTGGTATTTCTTGTCACCACAGAATTTAAGACCATATTCAATAAAATTGGGTTCAATAGAAGCAGGTAATAACACAACTACATTCTTTTCATCTTTAAGACTTTCCGCTATATGAATTGATGTACATGTTTTACCCGACCCCAACCCGTGATATAAGAGAATGCCTCTATATGGACTAGCACCCTGTAAATAATCCCTAAGAAAATTCTGGTATGGAAATGGCGTGAATACTTTCTTAGTGGGTTTTTGATTTTTGGTTTGTTTTTGATTTTTAGTTATTGAAGTGTTCTTCAATTCATATTTTATAAATGTTCTATAAATCCATTCTGGGAATTCTTTCTTATTTGGAAGCACCCATTCTAATGGTTGAACTCGATTAATAACTGCTATTGGTGATTTATTGGGTGATTTATTGGGTGACGTATTTGACCCCGTATTTGAAGTATTAATAAAATTACTATTCATTAATATATAATATGAAAATTAATTTAATTAAAGTTCTAATATTTACATAAATAACCAATTTATCTATGATAATATATCTATAACTGATGTTCAGTTTTATATATAAGTAATTATAAAAACGTCACGTTCTCCCCCCATTCGGGGAGGGAGGTGAGACGAAAAAATTGCAACAGCGAGGTTTCAGTGACGTGAACGAACACGCCACTTCATTAACCGAAGCATTTTTTTGACGTGTGTCGCCAGATTAGTCCTCGGAGTGAGTGACGGTGAAGATCACTCCAGCGGACTTGGAAGTGACCGTCGTGATGTCGAGCTCGAGGAACTTGAGGCCTCCACGATTAGAAAGGTTAAGATAGGACCCCGGGCAGGTGGTTTGCTCGAAGGCGACGAGGCCTGAGTTGGTCGGCCCAGCGGGCACACACTTGATGTCGCCGGCCGCGACGCTGTCGCCGCACTTGCTCCCCTCGCCCACCGATGAGAGGGACAAGTCCCCTTTGACTATCAAGAACACGCGGTCGTAGACCTCCTTGTAGTAATCCCCGGTTGCGTCCCCTTTCTGGTTCATTAATTGTGTCCCATTGGAAAGGGACAACGGCACGGACTCGTGCGGGGGCGGGGGCAGGGTCGGGGGCGGGGCAATGGGCTGCGAGGGCGGGGGCGGGGCAATGGGCTGCGAGGGCGGGGCAATGGGAGTGCCGTACACGGTCAGTCCGCCGACGACGAATGAGCGCTCACTCAGGATCATTCCGTCGGGGTAAGCGAAAGACATCGGAAGTGGTTAATCAAATTCGATCGTACTAAAATTATAATAGATTACTGTCGATTTTTTTTATAAAACATATGTCTTATACGTATATCAAATAATAACATAGCATGGTACGACGGCCATTTTCTCGGAGGACGTGTGCTACACAACAAGCGTCAGTGGGTGAACACATCAAGAAGAAGTTGAGGGAAAAGACGTACCGTGGAATAGTGTGAGGATGTACGACCATGTGTGACGACAATGTCAAGCGCGTCCGAATTGTCTGTGTGGATTACCTTCGATGAATGAAGTTTGCTCGGATCGAACTCAGTCTCTACCAATATGCAAACCATAAGTAACTATGGTCGACGAGTGGGGTTGAGTTGGTTCTTTATACATTTTATCATCATAAATATGTTTGCTTTTGTCATCATAAATATTACAACAAAATAATATTATTATATAATATATGAAGTGTTCATTTAAAAGAAAATATATTGAACCAACAAAAAAATATAAATGTTTATCTGCAAGTTTATTTATTACTGATAAATATATTAAATTGACATATGGAAATAAAAGAGATGTTTTAGATAGTAAAATTAATTTATTTATTAAAAACATTTTACAAATGGCAAAAGACTTATTGCAAAAAAAATCATTAACGGATTACTATTACAGGATTTATTATCATAATAGTGTATTAAAAAATCAAAAATTAAAAAAATTAAAAAATTTTATTGAAAAACATCCAAAATTTCAATTAATAGAATATATTTGTAGTGATAATAATTTAAAAGATATTCATACAAATTTATTTGGAACAATTTTAAGGTTTCATGCAATATTTGATGATGAATCACCAAATATGACACTAGTATCTTTGGTTGATGCAGATAATATTATCACAGATAATGTATTAAATGAGATTAATAAATTTATAAAAAGTAATGATACTATTTTATCATTCGAAACATTATTAGATGCTCCATTATATTCATATGAATATACATATTTACCTGATGTATATTTTAGAGCAGGAACAACAACAATTATAAAAGATAAAAATATATTTAATATGAAAACATGGAATAAATATGTATTAAATATGTTTAATGATTTAAATCTATTAAAAGAATTACATTATTTGGATTTTAAAAAATATACACTTTTTCCAGAAACAGAAGAGCAATCATTTATAACATTTGAATATGGATTTGATGAAATATTATTAAATTATATTCTAAGAAAACTAATTTATAAGCATGATTTAAAATTAAAAGTGGTTAGATTACTAAATTACAGATATAAAACATTTTTTATAAGTCGAATAAAATTATTCTTGGATTATAATAAAAAAAGAAATAAAATAAATTATGATATTTTTATAAAAAAAACCAATTTAAAAAATTTATCTAATATCAAAACTACAAATTTTAATTCATTAATAAAGGTATTTAAAAAACATTTAAATTTAATGAAAAAAATGTATATTCAATATGGATTTATATATTTTATTGATAATTATGATAAAATAAAAAATAAAAAGTTTCCAAATTATTCAGATTATTTTATTTCATTATAAAGAATCTGTATTTAATCTGAATTTAATCTTTTTATATTTTTTACTCATTTAGAATTAGGAATATTATGTAAGAATGATTCTATTTAAGTCTAAATATATAATCATATTCAATTTCACTTAAACTAATGCTATTATTTATATTACTATCAGTATTACTATCAGTATTAATATATTTATATAATTTACGAATTATTTCTTTTATACCACGACTAGATAGTTCATTTATATTTTCTATTATATTATATTTAAGGATAGGAAATTTACCCATAACTTTAAGTAGAATTTTAATAATATTTATATAATCATTTTCATTATCTTTTTTTTGTAAAATTATTTTTAGATGAGACTCATAAAAAGAAATGACAGAATTATGAATATAATCTTTATTATATGTGAAATCTTTCAAATACTTTATACTTTTCATATAGTAAATAATTGATTGATATAATATAACCGATAATACATAATATATATCAAAATTCTTATGATATTTTATTGGAAAAATGGTAGATTCTCTGTTTAAACCCATTTTTCGAATTGTCCCCCCAATATCAGCAATTACACATAAATATTTTATAGTATGTAAATTAAAGGTATCAAAATATTTATATTTCCAGTTATTTGTTTTATGTAATTTATAATAAAAAATATTTAATTCATGTAAATCATAATGCATTACGCCAAACTTTTTGTTCATTATATATACCCCCAATGATAATTGCATTATAATATTCTTCAAGTCTGAAAATGTTAATTTATTATCAAATAAATTGTATAAATTCCCATGATATAATGGATAATATATTTGTAGTTTGTTATTATGTTCACAAAAAAAATAATTATATATAAAATTAGGGCATTTTGACAATTCAATATACTTGTTTATTTTATCCATTAAAATAAGAATTTTATCATCTTTATATTTCTGTATTTTACTGGATTTTAGTATTTTAACTACATATTTTTGCTTGATGGCATATATTATACCTTCTGCGCCCGAGTTTATAATATTTTTGTTTTGAGGATTATTTGTACAATATTGTGAAAAATCCAGCATAGGTGGATAAATGGAAGTAAAACTCTTAGAATAATTTAATATTTTCATAGAATATAATTGTACCATTCTATCTTCAAATTCAAATAAATTTGATTTGAATGATTTATAAGCTTTTTTACTCATTAATTTTTTTTTATCTAACGGAATCTTAATATATTTAATAATTGTTTTTGTTAAATGTTTTTGTGTAATAGTAAATGCGCTTGATCCAGGAAGCCCCCATGATGCTCCATGTTTCTTATAATTTTTAATCTCTAATTCTTGTTCATATTTGATTAATAATCCATAGTTTCTACGTATTAACTCGTTCATTGGAGGTGCATTAGTGGTTATCACAATACCACCATTACATTTTCCTTCATTTATGTAATGCCCATATCCTTCAATACTACTTGGACATAAGAAACATCCTGCTTTTTTTATAATTGTTTCAATATTATCAATTGATTGTGTATATACTAATAAATTTGGTAAGTTTTTAAGATATTCATATCCATTTTTTTTTATAATATTATTTTTACTCCATTCTTTTAAATGAATTTTATAACATGACTTATTCATATCTTCCTTATCAAAACAGGTAATTATTAATTGTATTTTTGGATTTAAATGAACAAATCCTTTATTTTCGATCCATGATTTAATAATAATATCAGTATTTTTATGAGGACTTTTTCCAGCAAAATGAACGATTAAATTATAATTTTTCTCTTGTAAAATATTTTTTGTTAAATTACATATACTTGTAAACCCGGTATATATTGGTATAAATCGATAACTTTTGTTATTTTCTTTATAATGATTTAAAATATCAAATGCATATCTTGTTTTACATAAAATTATATCGAATATATTATATACTTTATGTAATATATATTTGTTATTTATCTGTTGATATTGAATCATTTCTTGATTTATCATTAACCATCTTTTAACAGACGGAAAATAATTTTTTATTTTTATAATATATGAAGGGGGCAATTCAATGTAAATATTAATATAATATTTATCTAAATAGAGGTATTTTTCTTGTTCTTCAATATCATATCCATTCACAATAGTTGAATAAGGTAATATAGATTTATATATTTTAGCATCATTAAATGTTCCTAGTGATTTAGATGGTAAAATAATTCTAAATAATTTGTTCTTGGTTATAAAAGACTCTATTGCTGGAGTATACTTGGATTTTAAAAATTCTGTATCCATTTTGTTTAAATTATAATCATCTGTAATTTTAGAATTACTTTCTTTTAATTTTAATAATTTTAATGTATTAGATTGAATAATATTAAAATTATTATTCATTAATATATATATTTAGTGAATATAATAAATTAGAATCGAAACTTAATTCTATTATATTGAAGTAACGGAACTTTTAGTGCTTGGTGATTTATAATGTCACCCTTCTTAATAAAAATTGTAGATTTGCCATAATCGTCAAAATAATTCATATTGTCCTTTGCGAATATCTCTTTCAATAACCTTATATGCAAGTCTTCATTTGTTACAATTATTTGTATCGGTAGTGTTTGTTTGAGATCACCTATATCATAATAATCTTTTAATGCAAATTCACCATATAATGGTATATTTAATTTACTAATAATGTTTAATATATTAGTAATTAATGATTTATAATTTAAAAAATATAAATGTTGAAGGCGTTCTTTATTATATAATGATGTTTTATAATCCATATATACTATAATAGATATTTATAAGTTTGGGTTATGTTATAATTGGTCGCGGTCGACCAAACCATCTTGGTTTTCTGCGAAGGAACCACACGTGTAGACGATGTTGATTACCACTTCGAACCGGGTTCGTTGCGGCGTGGTCAGTTGCCCGAGCCCACGAACTTACGCGTGGGCCCGAGGCAGAGTTGGCTGTGTTGTATTGGCTCGTTCGAGAGTATTCTGGGAATGGCGGGTATAGGGGACATACCCGCGATAGGATGAGGAGGAACCACCTCCTCATCCTCAGAAGGGATGTCTTCCCTGGACTCATTCGCATCGCGGGCGGCATGACGGTCTTTCTTTTCGGCGGCTTTTTTTGCGGCTTTTTTTGCGGCGGCTTTTTTTGCGGCTTTTTCTGCGCGTATTCTACTATTGTTCTTCATAACCTGGTTTCTGTTGGTTACGAATTCCTTGTACAATTTTTCATAGTCTTCCGCCATTTTCAAGAGGGCGTCCGATAACTCTTTAGCATCAAGCGCCGCTTGTTTACAATCCTCGATGCGAAGCTCGTAGAGTTCGTCATTGTTGGGCAGGGGCATGGTTGACAAAATAGTAATAATAATATAATATATAACTGTCAATTTTTATATGATATTATAGGATACGTTAACGTTCATTCATATATTTATTAAACATGTCATATGATATATTAGACGTATGGTATAATATCACTTAAACCGACGGTCGTATATATATATTGATAATGAAATCATATATAACTAAACGTGGGTATGTTTTATTGAAGTCAGAATATGACAATGAAACACTCGCCAAAATAAGAAAAGACCTAACAGTTAAACCCAATATCTCGACTGATTTCTGTGAAGAAATTGTGGAATATCCGGTATTCCAAGAAGGTACAAGTAAGATGTATATCCCCAAATTCTACGCAATTAAGGTGTTGGGGCAACCAGAAGGTTATAAATTACCACCGAGTGAGGACGTCAATCTTGAATTTCAGTTTAAACTAAGAGACAATCAAATGATACCGGTTAACGAATGTCTTAAATCGTATAAAGAAGTTGGAGGTGGTATTCTATCCCTTGGATGCGGTCAGGGTAAAACAATCATTGCGTTATATTTAATCGCTAAATTGAAGAAAAAGGCACTTGTTATAGTCCATAAAGAATTCCTACTAAATCAATGGGTTGAAAGAATTAATCAAGCATTGCCTGGAACAAGAATTGGTAGAATTCAGGGCAAAATATTCGATGTGGAAAATAAAGACATTGTTATTGGTATGCTCCAGACACTATCAATGAGCAAATTCTCACTTGACGCATTTGATAGTTTCGGTCATGTTGTTATTGATGAGGCGCACCGAATTCCATCGCAAGTATTTTCCAGGGCTCTTAATAAATTCAATTCTCAATATATGGTCGGTTTATCAGCAACACCTACGCGTAAGGATGGATTAACAAAAGTCCTAAAATGGTATATAGGTGATATGATGTATTCTAGCCAAGAGGCAAATACAACAGATGTTTTAGTTAATCGATATATTATTGAAAGTGATAATATAGCATATAACAATGAACTAACAGATTATAGAGGAAGAGTGATGATGCCAAGAATGATTAATAATATTACAGAGTTCGATAAAAGAACTCGGATTATTATTAATATTATTAAGGAAACACTAGCAGAACACACTGACCGACAAATTCTAGTACTAAGTGACCGAAAGAATCATTTAAATGACATCTATCAAATTACAACAAATGAATCAATTTGTTCTGTTGGATATTATGTTGGTGGTATGAAGAAAGAAGCACTTAAATCGAGTGAATCACAGCAGCTCATACTAGGAACATTCGCAATGGCAAATGAGGGACTCGATATTGAAACACTGAATTGTTTAATCTTGGCAAGTCCAAAGAGCGACGTAGTTCAAGCGGCGGGACGGGTATTGCGTAAGGTCCATCTGGAAATGAAACCTAAAATCGTGGATATTGTTGATAAATTTTCGATGTTTGAAAATCAAGGCAATAAACGACTTAAATATTATAAGACAAGGGGGTATGTTATAACAAATATAGATATAAAAGATGGGGGTGAAATTATAAAAACGCAAGTTCTTGGGTATGATAAGAAGACGATTCCTCAACCAAAACAGCGGGTTGCGACCACAGCACTGGGGTTTGCGTTCAGCTCGACGTAGTCTCGTGCGGACTAGTTACGTTTGGTTGTCATGTAGACGTGGCAGTACATGAACCAGAAAGGGGATTGATCCGTTTCAGTGATCCGGAATTTGCGGGAAGTAATGATGGAAGCCCGCCCCGGGGGGATAAAGGTGTTTGCTGTTGAGGGGTCACCGTACATGCGGTGGGTTGCATCCAGGTGGAACCTGAGGATGGGTGCATCAATGTATCGGCGTGCACTTTTACATGCACTTTCGCGTGTAGCAGGGGTGATCGATGCCATAACGATATGCGGTTGAAATAATAGGTTTAATAATAATTTATCATCAATTTTTTGTGAAACACATAAATGTCTTTATATAATACCAACACGTCCGTTTTTCAATGGTCCTTTTATCACCAACGTTCTTAAATACATTATCTATTGTGTTGTGTAGTTCAATTTCATTAAAATTTAATGCGGTTGACGTCATAGCATCAATACGGATTTTATTTATTATAATTTCAGATGTAATCATATATTACTATACAGTAATATATATATAAATCAATCTAACTTCGCTCTTTCAACAATTAACTCCTCCAACGTCATCTCTTTTATATTACTACTATCTAATTCAATTGGTTTGCAGAAAGCATCGTAATAATCTATCCCATCTGTAACTTCTCCGTTAAATAAACCCATCGGTTCTTTATATTCAACTATATTGTTTTTAAACTCGATTTGCTCTATAAAGTCTCCATTACTATCCTCAAACTCGTCTGTTAGGTCGTCCATATTAAACGGTTTATATTCAATATTTTCGACAATGTCACCACTTTTATATTTAGAATCAATCATAAACCGCTGATATCCTTTATAAACTGGTGATTCATATGCTTTTTCAGGTGATTCGTCAAAGACACTGTTGAATTCATCGCGTAATTTATTTTGTTCTGAATCCTCCCATATGTCACGAAACGGTGGCGGTGTTTCTTCTTGTTCCTTACAAAACGAACTAAATTCATTTTCCAACTCTTCATATGTGCTTGTATTTTTACAATTTTCGAATTGTTCTTTTATATATTTATACGCATTATATATAACTATCATATCTTCATTTTGCCCACCTTTATCAGGGTGACATATTAACGCCATTTGATAATATGATGCTTTAAGATCTTTTAGAGTAGAATTAGACGAAATATTCATTATATCATAAGGATTAATCATATAATAATAATCAATTGTACAGTTTTAAGTAGATTCATAATATCACTATAACAAACTGATATTATGAATAATAAAAATTCGATACTAAAATGTATATATATTAATTACTCTCTCGCATCGACACGTCTCGTTCAACCTATGGCATTCCCAATTGATATCACTGTTGACGGTATCACTGTTCGCGAATGCTCATCCGAGTGGCATGCGATGGTGCACCGTATCTTGGGTGTTTCTCTCAATCACACTTCCATGCGAATGGTAACGAAAAAATATCACGAGTTAGCACGGATCCACCACCCCGACAAGAATGGAGGAACCAATGAGACATTCCAGAACCTCAACGAGGCGTACCAGAGTACTATGAGATGGTTCGAATGGGTCGACAATGAACGTGAGCGTATCAATCGCATCAAGCGTGAGCGTGAGCGTATCAATCGCATCAAGCGTGAGCGTGAGCGTATCAATCGTATCAAGCGTGAACGTGAGCGTGAGCAATCGGCTCGCAACTATCAAGATAGCGTCCGCGCCGCAGCCGTGGCCCAGAGTCGTGCCGAAGAAAGAGACCATTCTTCGCACGATAAGTATGAGTGTGAATTTGTCCCCTCGGACAGATGGTCGTGCTTTCACAAACGTAAAAATTTACCGTGTCCCGGAGATGGCATATGTTCTCATTCTCACCCCGTGAATTGTTGCGGCGCGTTCTTCACGACCGGCGTGTGCAATTATTCCAGTCGGAGTGGGAAACCGTGCAAGTTCGAACACTACCGTGCTACTGGATCCACGCCGCCCACGTCGCACCCAAGGAGTACCACGTACTCTTTTACCGCAAACACGTTGTAGTAATTACCACGACTGCAATTGAAGTATATCACCTCCTATACTCATTATAAAATAACTTCATTATAAAATTGATTTAAATTTAAAACAATACTTATACGTATGTCTAATCATGAAGAAACTATTCAATATGGTATTTATAACCCAAACAACATTAAACTAACACCCGAAGCAATTCAACAAATCCTATTAAAAGGTGGTGTAACCGAAAAGATTTACAATATTGCAAATTGGCAACAAGCATTTGTTCACAAATCTTATTGTAAGAATAATAAGAAAAAACTATATGGATTCGAACCAACTAATATGAAGGATATTGATCCATCTACATATATGAAACATATGTATGAAGGTTCAAACGAAGTTTTAGAATGGTTGGGCGATGGTGTCCTCCAATCAGTTGTTGCGTGTTATCTAAGCAGACGATATGTAGGTCAAGACGAGGGGTTTTTAACAAAATTGCGGAGTAAGTTAGTAAAAACAGAGGCACTCTGTAAAATGGCAAAATTCTTGGATATGCAAAAATACATTATTATGTCAGAACACGTCGAAAAAGCATGTAATGGTAGAACAAATGCGAAAATCTTAGAGGATGCATTCGAATCACTCATAGGGGCATTAATGGAGGATTTTGGGAATGATGAAAGTTGTAGGGGATATATAATTGCGAATAAGTTCATTATAAATTGTATAGAGAGTGGAGTTGACATTACAGAACTCATTTTGAATGATGATAATTATAAGGACCGTCTAATGAAATATTACCAAAAAATGTATAATGGACAATATCCTAAATATATAGAAGAAGAAAATCAAGACGACAAACTATATAGAATTAATATATTTGACCCAGACGGAACAAAGGTAGGACATGGATACGCAAAATCAAAGAAAGAAGCAGAACAAAGAGCGGCAAAACAGGCGCTATATACATTTGGTATTAATATATATTAATACTAGCTACCACTTATAAACATTATATAAATATATAGTATATGCCGTCGTCAAAATTAAATCGAAAATCCGATTTATATCTTGCAAAATTGTCACGTCTTAGTTACGAAAGACCAATGAATTTTGTAAAACATCTTTACCTACTTAGATATTCTGTTCCTATTTTTAATTTAGCACTCGGGTCAAAAAAAAGTTCAAGTAATACAAAGATGTCATATAACAAGGATGATATTAAAGAAATATATTATTTAAGAACACAGAATTTTGTATATGGTTATTTTATTATAATAAATAAAATATTATATATTGTATTTCGGGGAACTAGAAGTTTAATTAATGTATTAACGTTTATAAAATATAATATATCAGATAGTGGATTCCATGAAGGATATATTAACTCATTTGAATCAAATATAGAACCATCTTTTTTCAAAAATATTGACCGCCTTAAAAATAGGTTTAAACGTATAGTATTGACTGGTCATTCGGCAGGGGCAGTATATTCGACAATAGCAGCATATAAGTTGGGGCAAAAAGGATATAAACCGGAATTAGTCGGGTTTGGATGTCCTCGGTTTTGTACAAAAGAAGTAATGACAGATATTAAGAAAAAAGTTAAATTGCGGTATTATGTTAATGATGGTGATATAATTACAAAACTACCATTGGGGAATTATGTACAAACACCAATATATCGAAAACACAAATGCGATTATATATTAAACACGATACCTAATTACTCAAAGTGCCACCGATTATATTTAAATATCATATTCGATAATATTTCATTATTTAAAATATTTCATAAAATATTTATATACAAAAACGATAAAACAAAACATAAAACAATAAAATTACGATTGTAATCATATAAAAAAATATATACACATTATATATATGGCGGGTCTTACCAAATTTTTAAATATCATTGATAGTTCACTAATTCTTCTTAGTGTCCCATTTATTAGATGGTTTATTATAATTATTGTTATTTTGTATAATATAACCGCCATTCCTCAGATTAATAACACTATTGCTCAATGGTTTCGATGGGTTTGGTTCAGATTATTCTATATGCTTGTTATCCTTTATATTGGATATAAGGACAAGATGTTGGCACTATTATTAGGTATTTCTTTCACACTTTCTATACATAATTTGAGTATGTCCCAACTTGAAAACGTTGGTGGTACGAAACCATATGTTGAACCACTTCGTGAAACAGAACCTGATAATAATGAAACCGATAATGTATCGTCTAATGTAGATGATGCAAATGAAGTCCACGATAAAAGTGCGTATAGTGATTATCTAAATGGTCAATTTGATGATCCCCTTAGAAGTTTTAAAAATATTAACCAGTGTAACGCATCGAATGACATTGCCGTTACGGACAAAGATAAAGAAATTCTAGAAAATCCTTGCTCTCTAAATAAGGATTAATGGAGTTATTGGTAAATTTTCTTACCTTTCTTGATAATGTATTTTCCACCACGAGGCCCAGTGTGGAGTTTGGGGGATTTCTTTTTGGAGAGTTTTTTGGGTTTTGTTTTGGAGATTTTTTTAGATTTTGTTTTTGAAGGTTTCTTTTTTTTACTTCCTCCTTTTGTAGATGACACCGATATTGGCATTCCACATTTAAGACAAAACTTGTTGTTAGACTTAGGATTTGTACAGTTGGAGTTTACTTTAGAACACTCACATTTAGGGTTACTACTTTTATACTTATACTTATATTTAGACACGTGAGACTGCTTCTCTGGTATATGACTGGGTTTAGGTTGGTTGGTGGGAGTGGGATGTAATGAGTGTTGAGAGGTATGCGATGGGGTGGTATATGAGGTATGTAAGATATATGTAGGGTTACGTAATATAGAGGTTAAATGTGTTAACCAGGTGTTAAATTTTTTAAATTGTTCTTTGGAGCTATCTATAAATGTAGTATGAATTGCATTAGTCAGGTACAACGTGTTAGGTACAACACTGTTACTATTTATACAATACTTACGCCAGTTGGTTGGTAACTTCGATATATCTTCATCTTCTTTAAATAATTCGGTAATATTTTGGCAGTTAAATTCATAGCTGATACCTTTATACTTTCGCGCTGATATATTAAATTTAATTGATTCCGTATCACCGTCTCCTTGTATTTGAGTAATATTATATAAAGGGCGACCAGTTTTTGTAGTAAAACGGGCACCGAGCATCATGTTAGTAGTCCAGTCGCCTTCATTAAAACCGATATTATTAACCAATCCTTCATTAACCAATTCGTCATTAGGTTTATAAATCATATACTATATAAACATAAAATATTTCCTTAAAACTCAGAATCAATATTAAAATTATTCTCTTCCTCTTTCTTGCCTACTCCTGCTTTTTTATATTCACCCACTTTGATTTCAAAGAAATTACTCTTTGGTCTCAATGAAATCAATTCCATGAAACTGAATGGATTGGTAGCATTCCAGATTGGTTCATATCCCAATTGCTGGACAATTCTATCCGCAACATATTCAATATATTGCTTCATTAGTTCACTATTCATTCCAATCAGATTACATGGTAATGATTCCGTGATGAATTCCTTTTCGATTTCAACCGCCTCTTTAATAATTTCGCGGATTGTTTCCTGTGACAATCTATTTGCGGGGGTTTTCTGTGTATCCATTTCATACATCAAACAAGCAAAATCCGTGTGCATTCCTTCATCTCTACTAATCAATTCATTCGAGAATGTCAATCCAGGCATTAGACCCCGGTTCTTCAACCAATAAATAGCACAGAAACTTCCCGAAAAGAAAATGCCTTCAACTGCGGCAAAAGCAACAAGTCTAGTGGCATATGTGGAATCATCATCTTCAATCCATTTTAATGCCCAGTTTGCCTTCCGGGCAACAGACGGGATTGTTTCAATTGCGTTGAATAGCACATTCTTCTCTTCTTCGTCTGTAATATATGTGTCAATTAGGAGTGAATACATTTCACTGTGAACATTCTCGATGAAAATCTGGAAAGCATAAAATGATTTTGCTTCTGTCATATCGACATCATTCATAAAACGTTGTCCTAGGTTTTCCATAACAATTCCATCACTTCCGGCAAAAAATGCTAGAACGTTCTTAATAAAATGTTGTTCATTGGGGGTCAGGGTAAGCCAATCGGTCTTGTCCTTGGATAGTTCTACTTCTTCGGGTGTCCAGAAAGTAGCAACGGCGTCTTTGTACATCTTCCACACACGGGAATGCTCGATGGGAAAAAGTACATATTTATTAGATTTAGAGGTCATAATATTATATATAATATAATATTTATGTAATTTTAATTAAATTAATTTTCTAAGGATTTATTGGTAAATCTTTTTACCCTTCTTAATGATATAAACACCGCCCCTTGGTCCTTTGTGGAGTTTTGTGGATTTCTTTTTAGTTGTGGATTTCTTTTTAGTTGTGGATTTCTTTTTAGTTGTGGATTTCTTTTTAGTTGTGGATTTCTTTTTAGTTGTGGATTTCTTTTTAGTTGTGGATTTCTTTTTAGTTGTGGATTTCTTTTTTCTGTTTCCTCCACTCTTACGTCCATCTATATATGTTGTAATGGCGTTATAAAAGTCGGTTACCTCAGTTGGTTGTGTAGAAGTATCACATATAAACTTAAAAAAATCTCTGAGTGATCCATCATTATAGCTGGTTAATATATTATATAATAAACGATCCATTGTCTTAGCTAAATCAGTTATTTCAGGTATAACTATATTTTTGTCGAATGAAATATTATATGATAATAATCTTAAATCATTATTCGTAATTGTTACAGCTTGCGACTCCCTGACCTGAGTTCGATATTTACCTCGCAGTGTTTTAATAATTCCTCCATTTGGTTTTTTGTTAGGCAGAAAAGGTTCTATTTGGGCGAGTATGGGTGGCGCTTTTTGCAATATATTATGTAAACCTCTAGTGGCCTGATTACGCTTTGCACGCTCTTTCTTGTCGGCCTCTATACGCTCTGCACGCTCTTTCTTGTCGGTCGCTGTTGCGAGTCGTATTTGTGTCATGTATCTTACTCTCCGTGCGTCATTATTATTATGTTTCATACTTTCTTTATAAGCAGTACCGTGAATTACATCATTATAGAATTTGTGTACGTTAGATTGGTCTGTCAATGTATCATTTATACATTTTATTAACTCTGTAATATGTGATTCCTTCAGAGGATTAGACATTTTTACTGTATTACAAAAATGCGGAAAAGTATTACAAAAATGCGGAAAATGATCTTTAACAAAATTACGGTCAAATGCAATTCTAAAATCCTTCTCATTATTACCCTCCCTAAATTTTAATATACCAAAAAAATATTTACCCATAATGTCATAATTAAGACGATTAATGTGTGCTGATTGTGCTGGTGCTGCTGGTACTGCTGCTTGTGCTGGTGCTGCTGGTGCTGCTGCTTGTGCTTGTCGCAATTGTTGTTGTTGTACTTGTTCTTGTGATTGTTTTTTTGCGAATAAAAAATTTCTAGGACCATCATCCTTACCAAAAAAATCGTTTTCATTCTCACTCTTATTAAATTCTTCTACTAAAGCTGCGTCAAAAGCTGGGTCATTATACTCTAGTTTCTTCATTTATACTTTATACAAATATTTTTATTTGTAACAAACTATTTGTATATCTTCTGACCCTTTTTGATGATATACTTACCCCCCCGCGGTCCAATGTGAACTTTCGGGGATTTCTTTTTAGTTGTGGATTTCTTGGAGAGTTTCTTGGGTTTCTTGTGTCCGCCATATGGCCATGAATGTCGGCGTTGATGATAAGTCGCCTTGTCCTGGTGTATAGGATTACTATATTTATTGTGTTGTATTTGTTGTCTTTGTTGTCCTTGTTCGAGTCCTTGTTCGAGTCCTTGTTTGCGTCCGTGATTGATTAGTAGTTTTTTGTCATCTTCTTTTATTTGAACAGTTTTTTCAATTATCTTATTATACGCGGCCATTTTGTCATTCATTGATTCATTGGGGGTCAAAATAGTTCTCTTTTCAGTATCAATTTTAGAACTCAATCTTGTTTCGGCTTTTTCAAGGTCGATAATTCTTTTTATTAGACCGGTTGCTGATATGACCTGTTTGTTTAGTGCTTCCAAAACAACCGGTTTTTTATCTCTTTTTTTTTTACTTTTAATCAACTTTCTTGTGTCGGAGTCGAACAATTTGTTCGCAATTTTATTAGAAAATGATGATGGAGGTGGGTTGGAGAAAGGATTACCGAATTTCTTTAACATTTTTTAATATAAACATAGATTTTAATTATTTTCTGAACATTGGGGGGCTAATGCCAACTTTAGACTTCCCAGACTTCCAACAGAAAATTTAATAACTATTGGGAAATTGTTCTTCATATACATTTCAATTTGATTACACAGATTTGTACATTTTGTAAATAAAACGAGGTGTTTTAAATTATAATATCCCTGAATAATATCAGTATTATCAGCATTCTTTACAAATGCCAGACCGCTACTGGTTTGTCCAATGATTGTCTCTTGACTTGCAAAGTTTCCACTACAACTGAAAATTAAATTACTTCCTACACTTTTAATTTCTATAGTATCAGACAAATTTGACATATCACGACAAATCTTCTGGAAATCAGACGACGGCAATGTGATAATAGATTCGAACGCAGCAGGAGGGATACTAATCTGCTCTTCATTCAGGTCCATGAGATTGAGTTTATAATTCGTGATTGAATTCTTCTCACCGTTTTCAATTCTTACTCCTAGTTTATTAACATCGTTTTTTTCAATAAAAAGAGTAAGAGTATCGTTGTTAGTCATCGTTTTAATTAACTTAAAAAAATTTAACATACTAACCCCCACTACTGTCTTTTCAAGACAATGATATTCTTCAAAACTTGTATGATCTAATTTTAAATGGACTAAGATTGTATGTGATGGATCCATCGCAATAATCTTGAGTCCATCATCATTAAAAATTAAATTGGTGTCGGTTAAGATTTCTTTCAATGCTTCGCATAGAGTTTTGAAAGCGTTTGTTTGAACGGTTTTGACTTCAATAATATAATCATCGTGATTGCTCATAATTGTATAATAATTATAATTGAGTTTGTTTTAAATATGTTTATTTTCCGGTTGAATTAATGTTTATAATTAAAAGGATCATGTTTCAATTGTATACCGTCGAATATCATTGTAGTTATTCATAACAATTTTATTAATTGTATTATAGGCATCTTTTGTCTGTCGCATACGATTTGAACCGGTGATAATTACCTTACCGCTTTGAAATATCGCAATTGTAATCCGCTTACACGAATTTTCGTCAAGATCTTTTTTCTTCTTGTCTTCGCATTTATTATCACATTTACAAATTCCCTTATTGTGTTTATAATTTGTATTCCAGTAATAATAAACTTTAACACCTGGATAAATATCAGGGGTATATGTAACAAACAGATTATATTTATCAATAAGTAGTTCCGCCAATTTCGGTCGGTCGATTGTATAATTAAGACAATAATCACTATTAATAAGTGTGATATTATAATCACTATAAGTAATTGCTTCGCGATCTTCGTCGCATTCAAAAATATCGACGGTACTTTTCATTTCACGGATAATATGTTTCACTGCATTTAGACCGTCTGATTTAATCCTACATCCAGTAAGAGAGATGCTTGAGTTATTGAATAATTTGATATTTTGCCGTCTATCATCATCACCCTGTTTTATAATAAGGGTTGCTTGATTATAGAAACTCTTTTTTACTATTTTTTTTGTCTTCTTTTTTTCTAGAATATTAATTTCAATATCGCGGTATTTAACCCCAATAAACGGATATGTATATGGAGAGTCGTCTTTATGTTCATCTATTTTATTATAAATATGAGTGATGAATCGCTCCATCATAATTTCTCGTGTGATTTTACACTTTGCTGACATCGTTGAAACTCTTAATTCACTTGGATATGGTTTTTCGTCATCTACAAAATCGATGATATCATTTCTTTCAATAAAACGTCGAATATTGTGGTCGTATTCAGTCATATCACATTCATCTATTGAAGTAAGAACTTTTTTAAAATGTGCTACGTATATTTCTGGATCATTTGACATTATACTTAAATATTATTAAATATTTAAATCGATTTTATTTCGATTTAAATTATCGATTTAAATTATCGATTTAAATTTTCGAATTATTATAATTCGATAATAATAATTCTATTATAATAAACAAATAACTAGTTAATAATATGTCCTTCTATCTGCTCCATACATTTCTTTCGATTACAACAATACCTTTTATAACCTGGATTACACCCATCCGTATTTATTATATTTATAGCAGGATCTGTTGTATTAACAACACCCGAACACATCTCATTAATATTTTCACTGTTTTTCATACATTGTGTATATAAAGGTGTTTTTTTAACACCATTATAGAAATCAGACGAGCATTTCACAGCCGAGTGAAACTCATCTTTACAGTTACCATCATTACCCTTCAATATCTTTACATATCCATATTTATTTGAATTATCATGTTTGTTCCGCCGCAGTCTCATTTTAGACCGACATATATTATTAAAATCACTATTATTTGGATAACACTGTGTGATTGAACTCATGCCCTTGTTGTTATACTTTTTCTGATTAAAATATCCACGTTCGCATTTAACCTCTTGATATCCGGGACACTCTGTTATATCACGCGCTGATTGAACACCATATCGATTATTTCCATTATGTTTGTCTAAACAATATTGGTTTGGTGAATACGATTTGGGTATATATTTCGATGTACACATTTTTTCTTGTCGTTCGCGATCACGTTTCTCTTTCTCTTCTTGTTCTTGTTTTTGTTCTTTCTCGAGTCGTTCTCTATCCTGGGTTTCTTTCTTTATACGTTGTTCTTCGTCATATGGATTAACACATCTTAAATTTGAATTATATATACCAAAATGATTAGTATCATCGGTAACACATACATTGTTTATATCTGTTATTTTAACACTATTATCAAACAACTGATTATCTGATATTTCCGCATCATATAATACTTCTGCATGTGGTTTAAAAGTGGATTTATTTATATCGGTGTCTTTTAGTATAGATTTTCCACGACCATCTATCATTATACCGATGAATTCTTCCATATATGAATTTATTGAAACAAGAACAATAAATAATATGGTAATAAATGAAATTGCCCCATATACGAAATATCTATTTGCATGATATAGTTTATGGAATTTTATAGAACTTACAATAATAACAATGAACAATATAACAAATGTTATGATATATACATACTGTAATTTGTTATTAATATTTATTGTATTTGTGGCATATACTATAAATAGTGCGATTACTATAAACAATAACATAATAGTATAGAATTGTTTTAATGAATCCATTATATAATATATATTTATAATATATTATACTAATATTTGATATTGGTATTTATCTAAAAATATATCTAAAAATATATCTAAAAATATATCTAAAGTCTAATTATCAAATATAGACCACTTTTCATTATTGAAATCAATTAATTCATCTGTCGTGCTTATTCCAACAATGTCTTTGTTATCACTGTTTTTACAAAATGGTTTTTCAGCAAGGGGTTTACATTCTTTTTCAATCTCTTTTACTCTTTTACCCTTTGGTTTATATCCAAAACAATTCACACCGAATCTAATATTTTCCGGAAATCGTCCGCCATTCACCCCCGGATTTCCACATTTTTCTTTATTTTTCGTATGTTGTAATTTATCCCAGTCACATTTTTGAGTAGGGTAATATGCCGATTCACCTTTACTCCATCCATACGAACACCAACTCGCGCCTTTATTATATGCTTCTACTACTTCGTTTTTAGTAGCAAGGGTCGCGTCATATGACTTGCATTTACACTGTGCCTGTTTATATGTATATAATTGATCACTTATATGGAATACTTCTTTTTTATGTGATGTATCCAATTCAAGGGTCGGTTTATGAGGAACTGACTTACATGGAGATTCAGTTACATCAAACCCACCCATATATGAACCGAATGAAACTTTATTTTTACATGTTTGTTTATAATAATAAACAGCAAATATTACAATAAATAACAGAACACCTGAAATTAAACCAATTGATACTAATAAAAAATAATTACGAGATTTATTACCCATGTGAGATTGTATATTTATGTGTGATGTATTTGGAACATACGGTTTTACTGGAACATATGTTTTTGAGTTACTGATTTTATCAAATGATTGTTTTATAGTTTGAATAGGATGATTATTCATATAATATAAGTATATATATTTTATTTGTGTAAATTATATCATACTTTAGTATATATTAATATATATGCCTGTGCTGATTTTAGATCACTAACCTTCTCAATAGTTTCATCGTTAAATTTATAATATCCGGTTGATTTTCGACAATAACATACATAATGTCCAAAATCCGTATGACCAATATGTTCTATAACTGAATTTATTACATATTTGGAATCATCATTATCATAACCCTTTACATAATCGGCAATATTCATTTCCATTGGGAAATCAATATGTTGTTGTAATTTAACACCTGTTATAAAACGTTTGAGAACAATTATTAAAATTTTAGGAGATTTCCATAATACCAAATGTTTCTTAGATGTATCTATTCTATTACACTTGTCACATTTATATCCTTCAATTTTTTCAGAATCAATGAATAATTTAAATGCATCCTTCAGTGTTTTACAATTTTCATTGAGTTGTATATTAACCGGTAAGAATGGTTCAAAATTATTATTTATATTATTACATACAGTACATTTTGTTTGAGACAAGAATTGTCCATAAAATAACGTGATTATTTGAGAATAATTTTTACCACAATATGAGTCCCAATGTTTTAATGATTCGACCATTAATTGATCACGAACATTCTTAACAACACCCTTATATGAAATTTGTACATTATATTTAATTGATTCGTGTAATAAATTTAATATCTGTAACAATATCTCTTCGGAATCTTCTTGATTACTATAACCCACCATATTTCTCATATCAGATACTTTATTAAATTCAGTAAATAATTTATGAGGAGTAATCACCTTTCTATCTACAGAATTCATAGCGATTATCATATTTCTGAGATTTATTACAAATTCGTGTTCTTTGCAATTATCTATTAAATCATTTTCGATATTATGTTTCATATAATTTACAAATATGTCAATATTAGACAATGATTGGATAATAACATTAAAATAACAAGTATTTCCTAAATTTCTCAATCCATTTAACATATAATATTTATAATACTTATATTTTATATAGTTTAATTATGAGTGACAATGTATTAATTATATAATTAATAATATATAATTAATATATATGGTATATAAATATGTTAGTAAAAACAGATACTTCAAAGATGCTATAGACGAATATTTTAAAACCGACTGGACTAAATATAATGACATAAATTTAGATAATTTAAATTATGTTGATGTCGACTATCCAAATAAATCATGTAATAAATGTAAAATCATAAATCAATTTAAAACAACTACAATGTTGGGTAATAAGAAAGAACAATACGAGAATATAATTAAATATAATAATGGTATTAAACCAGATTATATACCACTTACAATATCGTTCACATCAGATACTATAACGAATATCGAGTATTTATTTAATACTGATGGTGTCGATAACAAGAAATGGATACTTAAACCCGAAAATGCCCTTGCTCGTAAAGGTATTTGTATTATAACAACATTCAACGAATGCGTGACATGGGTTAATAAACATAAATCCACACAATGGATTATACAGGACTATATTGACAATCCACTCCTTATATCAGACCGTAAATTTCATTTTAGGGTATATGTATTGGTTATAAAAGACAACGATGCTATTACGATATTATTATATAATAAAGGATTCATGTATTCTGCCGTAATGGCATATGATAATAATCTTTTATTAAATGATATTCACCTATCTGGTGAAAGTAACCCTGATTGTGTTAATGTCTTTCCTGAACATTTTAACAAACACGTCGGGAAAGACATATATAATGAAAAGATATTACCACAATTCAAACAGATTGTTCGTAATACAATTCTATCCGTATATGACAAAATTCAATGCCCAGACGGTATGTCATCTAAATATCGCTGTTTTAAGATGTTTGGATATGATTTATTAGTAGATACGTCATATAAAGTACACTTGGCCGAAATAAACGCACGTCTAATATCATTTAAATACCCTCCTCCCGGATTTAAAGAGGCGTTATATAAGAATATATTAGATATTATAACATTAAAAGTATTACCTAACGATGGAGGCAATGGATTTATATATATAGACACACGTCACATAGAACAACAAAAGAAGAAATTTGATAAGGCTAAACTATATGCGGCCATATATACGTCCATCTGTTTGACTCTAGTGTTGTATGCCCTATTAACTTAAAAAAAATCGATGATTTTATATATTAATTAATATATAAAATCAATTATGATTTCCCCCGACAATAATGATAACTATATCAACTTTGTCCATAACCCCCAACCACAATTCACCTCGTTTAATCACGAGGATGATCCCTCACGACAAAAGGAAGAGGAAGAGTGGCGTATGGCGGGTAATTAACCCCTACTAATTTATAATTGAATCAACAATCGTCGTACTTATACGTCGGTTATTAACTTTTAATTGTAGTAACTCGTCACGTGTTGCTAGTGTTAATAATATCTTCATCGTTTCATATTTATCGGCAATTACAGTAGCAATCGTATACGATACACCTGGTATTTGACGTAACTGATTTATAAAACATATTTTAGGAGTTATATTGGATTTCTTATTTGGTTTAATATATTGTGCATATGATGTGTCTTCTAATATATTGGCACCTGGTGTATTGGCACCTGGTGTATTGGCACCTGGTGTATTGGCACCTGGTGTATTGGCACCTGGTGTATTGGTACCTGGTGTATTGGCACCTGGTGTATTGGCACCTGGTGTATTGGCACCACTAGATATAAACGATTCCTTGTTTTTGTCAAGTTGTTTATATATTTTATGAATAAATAATATAGTATGCGCTACATCTTTTGATATATAGACAAATATATTATCACGTATCATTGTATTTACAATAACTGAGAATAAGGTATCCGGTTTGAATTTCTTTGTTTTCCATATATCGCCTTCAATTAGGTATATAACTTTTACATTATTGCGGTGTTCATTCATCAGTCGGTATTTTTGTTCTTTATACCGACCGTCTTTTATAGATGCGATTAGGTCATCTACTGTTTTACGTTCTATTAAGATTTGTGTTTTATCTAACACAATTCTAAAATCTCCTATATCAAGATTTGCTTTATTATATGAAAATAGTGGATTTGTTTCTAATTCAGTTATAATTTTACCTTCTCGATTATCAATTGTTATAGTAATTGGATAATCTTTATAATAATCGGTCATTATAATATATATATTATTATATGGTTTTATATAGATATATTATATCATAATATAATAATAATGTTTGATTATAACAACTGGGTATTATGTGATTATACAGAAGAAATAGTTGAACCAGACGATAAATATGTACATTTAAATTACAATGAAACGGACATTAACATAATTATACCACATTATATTGTAAACTCGCCTGTTAAGAAAATATTGAAATACGAATATGAACCATTTATGGTCGATTTATTTGCATCATTTTCATCTTATGACGATATTGTCCAACAGGCATATATTGATTTAATACGGTCAACTTCATATATTAATAATCGACGGATTAGATCATCTCAAACACATAAGAGGATACTGAATAAGATGGATTTATACTCGTTAACACAGAAGGAGAAATATAGTGTTTTAATGATATTAACACAGGCAGTTCTTGGTATACCATATCATTATATATGTAGTTTATATCCAACATATCACGTTGGTGAGTTGAATCAAATAGAGGGAGAACACAATAAAGTAGTAAATAGAGTATATATGAATAAAGAAAAGGTGAAGGTTAAAATAATCAAAACACTTCGGGTGTTTTCGATTGATAAAGATTCAAACGATATAACACACAATGTTATACAATTAAAATTACTTGCTGATATAAAAGACAGTGTTATAACATGTATGATACAAGATCAACATATTAATTTATAATAATTTATTATATATATATATATGAGTGACGGAGGTGTTATAATCGGTAGTATAGTAGCGGGTGTTTGTTCAATTACATTATTTCTTGTAAAAAAAATAACGGAGTGTATATGTTCTAAAAAACTAGATTTATCAGGTGATGTAATTAATAGACTAGACACGATTCCAACATCTACTTTGCCACTTGCATGGCATCATAATAAAGATTGGGGGTATGAAAATCCAGATAATACATCAACAACCTGTATGAGAAACGACAACGACACTATAAGTATTAATATAACTGACACAAATGAAAGTGTATACGCATTCAAATATATATCTAATAGTAGTAAACCTGAATCGGGGCATCATTATTTTTATATAAATCTTGAGAAAATATCAGATAATGCGAAAGTTTATATATGTATAAAAAGATTTGATAAGGCATGGAATCAAGTTGGGACAAATAAAAAAAAATATGTTGGAAGTGGTTCGTATGATATTTTTGAACAGTCTATGATTGGCATTGGTAATATTCACAGAGAACAAATTGGAGTAATGGTTGAATCTAAAAACAAAACCTATCCAGTAACATGTGTTATACAAAAGGCATATTACAGCGATGTAAAAAACAAACAGTATATTCATATGGTAGGTAAAATAAGCCCATGTTGTATTAAGAAATATATGTGTTTATGTTCATGTAAAACGATTGATAGTGTTTCTACTAGTACTTCTGATAATACCGATGAATAGATATATTTAACTTTTGGAACCATTGAAATACTAGAATTTTTATGAGAGATTTTACATATAATTGTTTGTTTCAAAATCATTTAAAAAAAATTGAATTAATTAAAATATAATCTTATAATACATAATGTACAAATCCGGACAAATCCCACCTCTTTATAATTTTCTCAATAATTATAGAGTGAAAAAAGGCGAATCCCATACGCATACTAGTATGGGGACACCGCTTGGTTCATTTAATATACCTGAAAAAGATACAGATGAGTTTTATACATTATATAAGGGGCATATAGAGGCTGGTAATACAGCACATATTATTGAGAAACATTCCGAATATTCATCGATTATTATTGACATTGATTTTAAGTTTAAAGAAGATATAACGGATAGACAATATACTAAAAAACATATAGAGGGATTGGTTGAAATTTATCACGATGCTATTAAAGACGTATTAATTTTACCAAATCAAAGTTCTGACTTAGTCGCATTTGTATTCCAAAAAACGAAACCATATCTAGCAAATAAAGTTATCAAAGACGGAATTCACATTATGTATCCATTTATTGTTACTGGACCAGCAATTCAGTATTTGATTAGGGATATTGTAATAAATAAAATCAAGGAAACAAAATTATTCAATGATATCCCAACAACAAATCCACTTGCAGATATTGTTGATAAAGCAGTTATCTACAAGAATGGATGGTTAATGATGAATAGTTCAAAACCGAATTGTGAGGTATATAAACCGACATTTATATTTGATGATTGTGGGGAGATACAGTTTGATAAGGTTGATTATAAAGGGATGAGTAATAATGTTGGTAAGTTTTTCAGTATTAGGAGATATACCGAAAAAGATACCTTTAAAATTAAAAATGAGGGATTATTAAATAAATATAATACGAAGAAAGTGTCTTATAAATATAAGACATCGTCTTTTAAAACAATGGGTGAGAAGGAATATATTACTAGTTTAGTAGGTATTCTGTCGCAAGAAAGATGTGACAATTTTGAGAAGTGGATTGAGGTAGGGATTTGTTTAAATTCATTGTCAAACTGTGACGAATGCTTTAATATATGGGATGTGTTTAGTCAACAGTCATCTAAATATGATGCTGAAGGAACACATAAAAAGTGGAACGAGATTACAGACAGTAACAAGAATAGGCGAGAGATAACTATGGGTAGTCTTGTTTACTGGGCAAAAACAGATAATGAGAAGGCATATATGGCACTCAAACGGAATGATATTAGAAAAAAGATTCATCAAACACTTAAATCGCCAACGCATTGGGATATTGCCAATGTGTTGTATGAAATGTATAAGGGGCAATATATTTTTGCGGATAAAATGTGGTATTACTATAAAGACCATAGATGGACACAAGACTTAGACGCATTCTGTTTAAGGTCTAAGATTTCTAAAGAACTTGTAGCAGAGTATTTGATCATTATGTCTGAAAATAACGTAAAATCGAGTGAATTATCAGATGAGGATGAAGATGATAGTCAGGGGAATGACATAAGGGCAATGAATAAGAAGATTATGGCGATTGTAAAAGATTTGAAAACATCGAATTACAAGGATAATGTAACAAAGGAATGTAAGGAGTTGTTCCAAGACAAGGATTTTGTTGCGAAACTTGATACGAATGAATATCTTGTTGGGTTTGACAATGGTATATATGACTTACGCCGGATGGAGTTTAGGGATGGTCGGCCAGATGATAATTTAACCTTTACAACTGGAACTGATTATGCTATTAATTATGACGAGGACCCATGTATCGAAGACATTGAGAATTTTATGGATCAACTTATTTCAGAAGAAGATGTAAAAGAATATACACTACTACTTCTTGCTTCAATGCTACAGGGTGTTAATGCGGAAGAGAAATTCCGCATTTGGACTGGGTGCGGTGGTAATGGTAAATCGAAATTACTTGAATTATTCATCACTTCGTTTGGTGAATATTGTATTAAATTCCCAGTTACATTGCTAACTGGGAAACGCGCAGCATCAAATGCACCAACCCCTGAAATTAGTCAATCTAAGGGTAAACGATTTGGTTATTTTGACGAACCGAACGAAAACGAGCGAATTAATATTGGATTAATGAAAGAATTTTCGGGTAATGACAAGATTAAATGTCGTGGATTACACCAAGCACCTATTGAATTTAAACCGCAATTTAAACTACTTCTTCTATGTAATTCGCTACCAACTGTTCCATCCGATGATATTGGATGTTGGCGTAGAATGGAAGCAGTTGAATTCAAAAACCGATTTGTAGATAATCCAGTAAATGATAATGAATATCCTCGCGATTATCAATTATCTGCTAAATTGAAAGATTGGAAAAATGTATTCTTACCGTGGTTAATCAATAAATATTATAGTAAATACCGTGAAATGAAATCATTATCCCCACCTGATGATGTTGTTAAATTTACAAAAGACTATCAGAAGCAGATGGACTTATATACCGAGTTTATCGATGATAATCTTATCAAAGATGAATCCGCTACAGAAGTACTTTCATATACAGAGATTCATAAAATATTTAAAGAATGGTTTAGTGATAATTATACAACCACCCCGCCTACAAAGAAAGACCTAATGGCACAGATTAAGAAGAAGTGTAAAGGTCCAAATGTAACACCAATCGGGTTGAAAGGATATATATTTAAATCGGTATTCCAAGATGAACCAGAAGAATATGCATTTGAGTAATTAAGATAGTTAAGACCCTTCGGGGGTGTAATACCTTTTAATATTTTTAACCTTTTAATATTTAATAATATACTTTTTATATATATAATATATTAGGAATGGATAATATATCTATGTATGATTTTGTAAATAATAAATACACAATGGATGATTATATGGAATGTTTTGTTATAACAATGGGGATATTATTGATAGTATATATGTTTGTTATATCACGATCAGAACCAACAATGGTGCTTATTATAACATTCGCATTAGTATTTGTTTTTTTAGTGATGATACAGAAAAAATATAAAACGAAATATAATGATAAATTACAGGATGTTAGATGGAAAATTGATTTAATTAAGAAAAAATTAAATATCCCAGACGATAAACCAGACCCGGCAGATAAACCGGATCCAGTAGATAAACCAGACCCGGTAGATAAACCAGACCCGGTAGATAAACCGGATCCAGTAGATAAACCAGACCCGGCAGATAAACCAGACCCGGCAGATAAATCAGACCCGGCAGATAAACCAAAAAAACATAATACTATTCCACGATGTTTCAACTGTACTGATAAAAAATATGTTTATAATTGGCGTGAAATGACAAATGAGTGTGAATGTTACGATGAATTTAGATGTAATAGTTGCCCCAATTGTAAATGGTGTATTTCAACAAAATATAAAGGTAAATGTGTTCCAAAAGACACAATATGTGATTCATCTGGGCAACCGCCAAAACATAAATCTTATTATCTTGGAGGGCAAAATATATCAAATTTCAGTGAATATCGGGCAAACGGCGGTTCATTATATGAAAATTATAAGAAATGCATGTCTTGTAAAAATAATAGAGGCGCAACACTCGATACAGACGGTAATGTTATATGTCGACCTCAAAATGATAGACACTATAAAAAGGCGCGTAACTGTCTTAATCGACCAGATGATGAAATACCTGGATTCGGTTGTCCAAGTAAATATGGCGATAAACCAAACCTAGCACCGATTGATCCAACTACAAATAATGGGAGTGTTTGTAAATATCACCCTTGATGATATATATTGCTTAGAAATATCACCTAAATTCGTATTTATTTTGTATGCCATGGTATTTGACCAACTTTCGATTTAATTTGATTTGTGGTATCATGTAATTTGACAGTTGCATTATGTAACTTAGCATCAATTTTATCACCATATGCGTTTCGAACACCATAATATCCAATCATAACTAACATAAATATAAATATACACAATAATAAGATGCGTAATATCCGTACCATATTTTTATTATAGTCAAATTTGGTAGTTGTTGTTTCAATATTAGTATTAAGTTTGTATAATTTTTGATTTATATCTTGGATTGAGTTATAATTTGTTTTAATTTTATTTTGTTTATTATTATCTAATTTTTTTAGTGCTTTCAAGTGATCGGTTTTATTTCCAGCAATCCGATTTAATTCTTCCAATTGTTTTTTGTATTTTGATTCGAGAACATCGGGGTTTATCGTATTACTTGTCTCTTTTGCTGAAAAATAAGTATCTAGATTATTCTTTTGAGCCTCACCTGATAGAGAAAAGTTTGTTTTATTTGCTTCGAAATATTCTACATTATCCTCATTTGCGGCGAATGTTTCGATTTTCCCTTGTTCATACATACTATCTATTATATTTTTATTAGTCTTTTTCTGCGATACAAAATGATTCGCATTATATCTTTGTATATTTCTACTATTTCGAACTAATATTTTATGTTGTTCTAATTTCTTTCGTTTACATTCTTTGTTTTTTTGTACAACATCTGTTAATTTTAAATCTGGTCTTAAATATACTTTATAATACTTCCCATCGGGTGGTTGAGTATGTGATAAATGCCCGAAGAATGGATTAATGTCACCGCTAACTATATCCACATGACAATCCTTCATAACACTATTTATTTTACCTATAAATACAACTGGGTTACTTACATCAGACCCAGTATATATCATTACTAATTCGCAATCATTCTGTTCAGCTTGAATAAATGATGACATTAAACTTGCATTTGATGTTATTTGTGAGAATAAAATATTAGGTATTGACGGGGCATTTATTCGCCCAGCATCATCTAATTCAGTTCCTGCCATAGACGTTAAATAATAAAAATCAGTTATTTTATTATTTGCATCAATATTTTCAATATTATAGTATCCAATAAATGTTTTTTTACCCACGTCTTCTTTTATTTCAAAAATCATTCTATTATCGGCGTTAGGTTGTTTTATTACAAAAGGTGACCCATGCTGAAACCCCCATGTCGAATCATCAAACCCTTTATTACCAGCATTGCTTTTATCTGCTGCTGCTGTCTCAAACTTTTTTTTATTCTTCTTACTGACTTTTATACAATCACACATATTATACCTACCTTTTTTTGTACTATTACTTGATAAACCAAGATAATCAGCATCAAGTTCTATACATTCGTTTAAACAATTTGATCTATAATGGTGTTTTCGAGAGTCGAATTTGTCAGGGGGGATTGTTATAGATGCGACAGTACTACCTTTCATACCTTTTAATATTTTATTGGGGATTGTTCCTTTATATTGACCATGTGAATAATTAATTGTCATATAATATTATATATATATTATATAATATTATAATCATTTTACAATCAAAAACATAGTTAATACTCTAATTATTTAAGTGCCACGTTTTTATTGAAATCCTTTTTAATATATTGTTTATTCTTATATATATAAACACTTAACATTATAATTACAACAATCAGGATAATCGCAATTGTTGTATATACTAATTTCATCTTAAATGAGTTCTTTCTTTTTACATTTTCAAACATTAATAGACGGGAGTTTATAAGATTATTTTTTTCTAACATTACCTTCTCTTGATTTCCAATTTGGTCCGGTCCATTATTCAACTTAGCAGAATATTGTTTTATTGATTTCATTTGTGCGTTGATTTCATCCATTTTGGTTTTAACAACACTATCAAGTCGTTGTTTATCTACATCAAGTTCCATATTTAACTTTCTCATATTGGATTTGGAATTTCGCATTTTAAGAGCGGCATATTCCCGGATTTTTACATCTTCTGGTGGGGCATCTGTCATTTATTATATACATATATATAATAAATTATACTAAATTATACTAAATTATACTAAATTATACTAAATTATACTAAATTATAATAAATTATAAATATACGCATATATGATAAGTAAACAATGTCGCTAGGTGTTACATTTCCGGTTTATTGATATAAACCTTGTTATTACGAACATATAATATTATAACAATTACAACGAGTAATATTATGACAGCAACTGTTGTATAAATAAAGTTTCGTTTTACATTATTTGATTCTGTTATATTTTCAAGCATTCCTATTCGGATAGGTAGAATTGTTTTCTTTTCTTTTATAATATTATTTTGTGCTTTTATTTGTGTGTCTGCATCAGCCAATGTATTCTTAATATTTTGGAGTTCATCATCGAAGTGTTCTATATTTGGTATTCCTAATTTATTATTTATATAATTACCAATTATTTCGTCTTCGTTTTGTTTATTTTTGAATTCCTTATTACACTCAGTTTCATAATCATCTATTATTTTTTTCCATTTGTCTCTAGTCTGTATACCCGCATTTAATTCTATATTTAAAGAATTCAATGCTGTTTTTACAGACATCGTACTTTTACTAGATTTTGATATTTCATCGGTGATTTGTGCTGTTCTGGTTTGTAAAGTATTTTGGTCCTGTGACGAGTCCCCAAAATGTTTACTATTTTGTTCTTGTATTTTCCGTCCTATATTTGTCTGTAATATTTTTAACTGTCCATGTTTTTTGTCTATATCAAATTGATGTTGTTTTAATAATATGTTTGCTTCTGTGATTTTTGAAGAAACAGACTTTATAGTATCATTCGCATAATTATATTTACCTATATATAAATCTAATATTTTGGTGTCCATACATGAGTCGGTAAAATGTGACTGTTTAACAATTGTTCTTAGATTGGTTTGAATAAATTTAAAATCTTTATATGTTTTAGTGGTTGAATTATATTCTTTTTGCGGGTCAATAATAAGTGTTTTATTACCCACATTATGTTTAGTATTTATAATAATCAAGTCATTATTTCTAAATTTGTTTTTTCGTATTAGATTTATAATATCCCAGTCACTATTTGAAGTAGGTGGTAAATAAAATACATCTTCTTTTTTGGCATATGTTAAATGTGTGGAGTTATTATTAAATCGACTTGGTGTTTTAAATATATTAACTAGACTATTCTTTGTTATATTCCATTTAAGTGATTGTATACCATTTTTACTTGCAATATTTCCACTACACATATATGCCCCGCTGTCAACATTGCAGTCCACATCATCCTCGACATCCATTCCAAGTAATGTATATCCTTCTTTTTTATTTACTGTAGACAATCCTTCGCCTGATAAATATACATTACTAACACTTTTATTATCTCTTTTATTTACATTAGTATATATAAAGAAACTATTATATTGGTATAATTCATTAATAAATGGTTTATCATCAATGTGTTTAAATGGATTTTGAACAAGTCGCCATAAGAATGATGGCGACAATACAAGTTTATTATCTAATACACTTAATACTCTCGTTGATTGTGAATCTACTATACTATATTCTACAGAGTCAGTTATTACAACTTGATGCATTTGTTCCATATTAATAATATTCCATTCATATTTCTCAGTTGTTATCATCAATGTTGAAGTTTCATTACAACAAGATAAATATAAGATTGTCTTATCCGGCTCTTGATGTGTTATATAGAATGAATGTTTTTGAAATGTCTTATTTACTATTTTCCATAAATAATTTGTTATATCAGGTAGTATTATATTATTTGTCAGTTTAACAAGCATAACAGGAGTTGAGCATTTTATATCAGGATTTGTCTTTAAATGTGAATAATAACTAGTAATATATAATGGTGTATTATCATACATATACATAATTTTATATGAATCTGTATTATGTTTTTGGAATTTCCATTTAAATAACGAATTGTTCATACAATGTATACATATTTTTTATTTATATTTTTTATATATTATGTGTATTTTATATATTATGCGTATTTTATATATTATGCGTATTTTATATAAAATATTTAAAATATATATATTTAAAATGAAAACTATGATTATTAATACCCTAGGTCTTTTAATGGTTGCCTTTGCTATGTTTTTAATATTTAAGAAAATCAAGGCGTTATTGCCATCCATTTTGGGAACAGCACTAAACAGAGAACCAGTTCCGGCAACAGTATCAACCATGAGTGATAACCCAGACACAGATAGCGAAAATGAAGATGAATTTAATAATATGTCTAATATTATTGAACTAGATGAAGAAGAAATTGATGTTGATGACATTAATAGCGATGATGAAATAGTATTAAATAAAACATCGAGTGACAGCAGTGACGAATCAGCAGATGACTCCGTTGTTGAAGAACCAGTTGAAGAACCAGTTGAAGAACCAGTTGAAGAACCAGTTGAAGAACCAGTTGAAGAACCAGTTGAAGAACCAGTTGAAGAACCAGTTGAAGAACCAGTTGAAGAAGAACTTAAACCAATGAAGAAAACAAAATCTTTAAAACCTAGAAAAGGGAAGACTATAAAAATATAATTACATAATATATTAGGTATAATGAAAAATCAACTTATAATTTCGAAGTTAACTAGTTTATATAATCAATATCGTCAAAGTAATGACCCGACTATAAGTCAGTTTAAGTCACGTGTCATTAATAACTTAATTAAAATCATTAAATCACATGGTACAGATATTAAAGATGGTAAGGAATTAAAAGGTGTAAAGGGTGTTGGTAAAGGAAGTATCGATAGAATAAATGAAATTTTAAAAACATCTACATTAAAAGAACTTAACTCAACTTGTAAATATGATGTTATAAACGAACTTGAAAAGATTACAGGTATTGGAAAAGTTAAAGCAAAATCACTAGTTATAAACAATGGTGTAAAATCAATAGATGATTTACGAGACAAACTAGAACAAGGTGACGTTGTATTAACACATCATATATTAGTTGGATTAAAATATTATGAAGACATAAACAAAAAAATACCTCGTAAAGAGATGGATATGATTGATAAATATATACATGCATTAATCAATGCGAATTTTGATAATCTTATTTATACAGTATGTGGTTCATATAGAAGAGGATTATCATCTAGTGGTGATATTGATATCTTAATATCAGATCCTAATTATAAAACTGGTATACATAAACAAAAATATCTAGAAAAACTAATTACTATTTTACAAGAAAATAAATTCATTATTGATAGTCTAACAACAAATGGTTCAACAAAATATATGGGTATTTGTAAATTGCCTAGACGAAAAACGGCACGAAGAATAGATATAAGATGTCTTAATTATAACTCATACTATACTGGTTTACTATATTTCACTGGGTCCAGACAATTAAATATCAATATGCGTAATAAAGCATTGGAGAATGGTTATAAATTAAATGAATATTCGGTTTATAATACTAAGAAAAAACAAGAAATATATCCAAAATCAGAAGAAGAAATATTTGACTTATGTGGACTAGACTATCTAAAACCGGGTGAGCGTGATTTATAAAATTGATATATAATATTACTAATATTATATGACTAAATATAAGAAACATTTATCTGAACCTTGGTTTTCACTTATCAAGGTTGGTCAAAAGAAATGCGAAGGAAGATTAAATAAAGGAGATTTTTCTAAAATGAAAAAAGACGACATTCTTCAATTTGAAAATAATGATTTTGGTTTTGCGAGGTCCTTTACATGTAAAATCACTTCTATTCGCAAGTATAATTCATTCGCTGATTATCTACAAAAAGAAACCTTATCAAAATGCCTACCCGGAATTGATACACTAAAAGAAGGAACTAATATTTATTATAAATATTATTCAAAAGAAGACGAAACATTATATAAAATAATAGCAATTCGATTCAAGGTCTTAAAATAATTAATTATTTGTTCTCGTTTTGACCAATGCCATTGTAATTAATACTAATATTATACATATTATAATTGATATATTACAATTACATCTGTTGTTACTGTTTGTAATAGATGCGAAATGTTCATGTTGATGGTTATTTGAATCATATGGATATTTATATATCGGCATTCCATTCTTATATATATTGCTATGGGGATATGTCTTATACCTTGAATCTTTTATATAATTATGGTTTGGTTCTGGGTAAAATGGACTGTTTGTTACAATTGTTGAACCACCTTTATTTAATTTTATATTTTTTAATATAAACTTATCTTTTCTTAGATTTCTTTTATATTTAACACCGAATTGATTACCTCTAACTTTATTTAGATTTTCAGCGTAATTACATACGACTCCTTTTATATTCTGCTGACTGTTAAAAACAGACACACATTTATTTGGTTCGATTGTATCAGAGATTGATGGCAATGTATTCATAAATGTGTTATTTCTATACCAATCATTATTAGGGGAGATACCAAGATTATATTGTTGTGTATCAAATCCGGTTGGATTATTTTGTACTGCTGGTTTTGAAACTGGTATTGGACTAAGATTAATTGGTTCTGGAAATATAGTATTACTCATATATATAATATTATATATATTAATTACATTAGATTGAGTTAAAAATATTAGATTAAACAACACCTCTATATACAACAGATATACCAGATGTTGGACACGGTCTGGTGATTTTACATAAATCACCATCTTTCATTCTATAATATCTTGCAATAGGGTCTGTTTTAAACATAATTGGGAATATATCAATTGTTTTAGATTTATATTTACGCAATATTTCTGCTTTCTCTTCTGTATTTAACAATTCATGTTTTGGAACTAGATAATTCTTCGTAATATTAAATGTCATTTGTTTGTTTGTAAAATATTCAACGTTATTATATAATGGATTACTAATCTCTTTTTCTACAGCAGAATGATTATGTTTATTTACAATGAACAAAATTTTTATTTCATCGTTATATGTTTCTTTTGTTGTTTCAACAATTTCTTTTAATTCTTTCTTTCCAAATAATTTCTGTTTTGTATAAAAAAATACAAAAATATCATTGTCACCTTTTATATAAAACTCAGTTGCATCATTGTCACACATTGCGTTAAATTCGTCATGTGATACATCTTTAATTTCATCTGGGATCACGTGTCCTCTATCAGCCAACATTTCAAGCACAGTATGTCTGATTTTGAATAATGTAATTTTGTCTTTATTGTCCATTATATGATATTATTATATATATTTTAAATCAATTTTTAATGATATAATCAAAAATTATATATTTATATATAATATATATGACACCTGATCAAGAAAAAGCATTGTTATCAATTCTAGATAATGGTTATTTTTTAACACATGTAGCTGATACAACTAAGATGGCGCGGAAATATTATAATCAATATAAATATTGGTGTGCTAACATTAATTTAAATTGTGTACATGGAGTATCTAAAACAATCAAACTTGTATTACATAGAGATGGTGGGTGTGATACTAAAACACATACCACATCCAACTTAAACAGTATTCTAAAATACGGTCCTACAAATCAAGAAGAAGCAATATTCTATTATTATTACAAACATCGTAATTTTTTTATAGGAGTTCTTAGTAGTTTAAAACTAGCATTTACAGCGCATACTGAAAGACGTGAATATTGTAAGAATATAAATCTACCTGCTGATTTCAACTGGGACGGAATTAAAACACATGCTGACCGTCATTTTATTGTTAGTGCAAAGGATATTATGAAACTTTATGGTTCTACACATTTTATTAATACAACTCCCATGGGGAATACTGTTATAGCAACCAGACCCTTTGTAAAATTACCAATGCCTGTTAATATCAATACAACTAATTGTGTAGCACCTAATATAAATGTCCCGATTGGTAATTATGTATTTAGAAACAATTGTTAACTGTTTAATTGTTTTAATAGTTAAACAATTATTAGTATAAAAATATATTACTATATATTTTTATGAAGTATTATACAATAATTTTATTATTAGTCGCAATATCTATATTGTTATACTTTGGATATAAACTGAATGATATACCTAAAACAATATTAAATACTAAATCTACTACTAATATATTAAACGAAGATATTCATAGCAATGATATACATAGCAATGATATGCATAATAAGGGTCTTCAAATATTATCTAAATCCAATGTTTTTTTAGATATAATGATTGGGTCTAAAAACATGGGACAGATTGTAATAGAATTGTTTGACGAAGATGTACCCCTAACATGTAATAATTTTAGACATTTATGCACAACTGGAATTAAAAATAAAACAATACCTGCCTATAAAAATACTAAATTCAACTGTATCATCAAAAATTTTATGATACAGGGAGGTGATATAATAAATAACAATGGGACAAGTGGATATTCAATATATGGTAAATATTTTAAGGATGAGAATTTTAAATTAAAACATAATCAAGAAGGGCTAGTGTCAATGGCAAGTTGTGGTAAAGATAAAAATAATTCACAATTTTTTATATTAACAAAACAAAATGGATGCGTTCAACTAGATACTAGATATGTTGTATTTGGAATAATAATTAGTGGTTATGATATTATAAAAAAAATAGAAAATACACCAGTAAGTCTCGATAATACCCCACTAGAAGATTGTATTATATCAAATTGTGGGATGGTTAAAGAAAAAGAAGATTATACAGTATGTGAAGAAATTGTTAATGACTCGATTATTTCATCGAGTCAACAAATAAAAATATCAATATAGACTATATGTATTCGTTATATAATAATAGAACCGGTTGTTATATTTCATATGAAGTTCGCCCAAAATCTAATCCAATGTCACAACTAGAACCAACACCTGTTCCAACACCTAGTCCAACACCTGTTCCAACACCTAGTCCAACGCCTGTTCCAACACCTGTTCCAACACCTAGTCCAACGCCTGTTCCAACACCTGTTCCAACACCTAGTCCAACACCTGTTCCAACACCTAGTCCAACACCTGTTCCAACACCTGTTCCAACACCTAGTCCAACACCTGTTCCAACACCTAGTCCAACACCTAGTCCAACACCTGTTCCAACACCGCCACCAGTATCTGGAATTATAACATTTAATGATAATTCAACTATAGATAAAAACTCAATACAATTTGGTGTATTACACGATAAATTAATAAGCGATGGTACACTATATCCTTTAGAATGTGTACCTACAAATACATATACTATCCCAGATAATATTATTTCTAGTCCTGATAATGCAGGGACTATATATGCATTTTTGTTTTATGTTATAAATACTAATAATAATTATAATTATAATTGCGGCGGTGGGACAATGATATATGATGGGCAACCAGGTATTATACTAAGAGTAGAGGTTCGTCTTACTGCGCCAAATAAAGGTGACATATTATTTAAACCGACCCATTCTATTATGACTCTATACAATATTAACTATCAATTTGAATATATAGCAAATGGAGTATCACAAATTTTTACAAATGAACTATATATATCAGACGAAACATTAACTGGTTCGTTCCAAATTAATATTACAAATTATTAAACAAATTTATTTCTTCACAGTTCGTCGTTTTACACCAACTGACTTTTTAACAGGTTTCTTAACAGGTTTCTTAACAGGTTTCTTAACAGGTTTCTTAACAGGTTTCTTAACAGGTTTTTTAACAGATTTCTTAACAGGTTTCTTAACAGGTTTCTTAACAGGTTTCTTAACCAATAATGATCGTTTAACATGTCTTGGGTTAATCTTGAATATTAATGGTTTAACATTATATGTTAAAAATTTATTTGACATATCGGAAGTATTATAGTTTGATATGTCGTGGTTATTGTTATTATGTAATTTATTAGCATTAAACCGACGAAGGTATTTGTCGATGTCATTGCTAGATAATCTCATTTTAGTAAATTTTTTATTATTACTTGTTTTTTTTAAAGATACTGCATTATACGTCTTACCATTATGTGATGCAGCCATTAGTTTATTTATACCATTAGGTGTCTGTTTTACTGCCATTATTTGTCTATAACTATGTGGTGTTTGCTGTCGCGGTTGTATCATTTGCTGTATCATTTGCTGCCGCGGTTGTATCATTTGCTGTATCATTTGCTGTCGCGGTTGTATCATTTGCTGTGGTATAAGTCGAACTTTAAGTCTAGGAGTGGATGATTTTGGGTTACGATATTGTGGGCTTAATGCGCGTATAAGTGAATTCATCTATATTATTATACAATATATTATATTTATTACATTAATTTTATTACATTAATTTTATTACATTAATTTTATTACATTAATTTTATTACATTACTTTAATATGAATAATGAAATTATATTAAATAAATTAATTGATAAAATGACAATGAAATCTAATACTACTATTCCAAATGAACCATCGTCGTTTTCATTTGAGACTTTATCTACGACTCCGCAAAATACTTTATTTATATATTTTGTAATTGTTATATTAATATTTTTTGGTATCGGTAAATATGATATTACACTTAATGTAATAGTATCTATCTTAGTGAGTTATGGTATAATATACTATATTATAAGCAAGGACCGTTATATACAATTTCAGTATAATCAAGATACTGATTTAAAATTAACTTTTTTAGAAAAAATAATTCAAACTGATCCAAATGACCACGTTTCTAACTATTTATATTTAAACGCAGTTATAATACAGTTTTATTATAATACACGTGATTATATTACATATAACATGTCTAATTATAGAGAGTCTCTTATAAGTGTAAATAATATGCTTATGTTAGAACAACAATCTAATAACTTAAATAATCCATTTAGTGCTTATATAAGTATTAAAGAATTATCCAAAGAAGCACTCAACCATTTTCAATCAATTATACATTCAATCCCATATAATAAAGAAGTATTTGTTAAATTTAATAAAAGTTTGACGATTCTACAATCCCTTTTATTAAAAATAGTTAACAATGTTAAACAAAAATGTGAATATCAAAATAAACTAGACATAACGATAGACACTATACCAGATACTATACTCGCAAATGAGACAGTTGTTGAAGCAAATGACACTAAGTCATATAAATATTCTAATAATTATAATTTTTATTAGATTAATTAGACGATGGTTTGATAATAGCAGACGACCCCCCATTTAATACCTGTATTTATGGATTAAATATACCGTCGTATAACCACAATTATCGGAGTAAACGGAAAAGAATGGGAATATGCGAGAAGTGTTACACCGTAAAGAAAAATAATAAATAAAAATTGACAATGAATATAATAGTATTATACAACACAATTCCGGTGACGATGGTCAATTCACGCAAATACTCATCCGATGAAACAGTGAGGCACGTCGTGTATCACTTCACCCCAGAAATCGAGTACCGTCGCAACCCGACCTCGTCGGATATAATTGTTTCGTTCGACATTGTTACGGGGTTGTTCGCCATTTTTAAGGACGGGCTCCCAGTAGACTGCATATACCGTATGCGTATTGCTCTGGGTGTGCAGGATAAACCCATGCCCGCCATGGACGACTGTCTCCGTGATCTTTCCGACGTTGCGATCGATACGAAGAGACGTGAGGAACAAGCAAAACTCGTCCTTCAAACGTCGTTCCCAATTGAGACAGAACTTTTCAATCGGCGCTCTGGTGCTGGAAGCGAAGAGGGGCACCCGGCAAGCTACTTTGTAAGAATAGTTTGCCCCTCATACCATTATTCCGCCCCCGGATGGGTTGCTGCAGCGGAACATTTAAGAGTCAATTGTACGTAATGGTAGACCATACATCATTATAATATCACTCTGTTTTCGTATAGAACTTGACGATTTACTCTAATTGGTCGTATGTAAGTTTATAATATCTAATCAACTCGCAAATGAGACAGTTGTTGAAGCAAATGACACTAAGTCATATAAATATTCTAATAATTATAATTTTTATTAGATTAATTAGATGAGTATGTTATAAAAAATAGTGATTTAAAAATCAGCATATGAATTCGCCCAACCACTTATAGATGATCCAACCGGAGATGTATCTTTTATAAGACCGGTTGATATAGGTGCTACACTATGTGCTAGTTTATCATTTGGTATATAGGTGGCGTTTTTAGAAAATTGTCTAAACATTTTCTGTCCATTTGACCATCCATTTCGTGGATAATTTACAGGACCTCTACTATAATTTGTATTTCTCCAAGCAGAACTAGCACCTCCAACTTGGTTTGAACTATGGATAAACGGTTTTCCTGTTATATCAGCAGGAAGCTTCTCCATCGTGTGTTCTGCATGAGTGCCTTGTGCACCAGAAGTTGATATATGACTCCCCTTATCTGCTACGGCCGCTGTATGACTACTTACTTTATTTGTGCTACGTGTCATTATATTACTGAGCGCACCAGGATTACCAGGTACGCCACCACCTTTTGTTGTTATCATTTTTTTTGTGATGCTTTTTTTTTGGGTGATGATTTACGAGTCACGGATTTCTTCTTAGTTGATTTCTTAGGGGATTTACGGACCACGGATTTCTTCTTAGTTGATTTCTTAGGGGATTTACGGACCACGGATTTCTTATTAGTTGATTTCTTAGGGGATTTCCGAGTCACTGATTTCTTCTTAGTTGATTTCTTAGGGGATTTCCGAGTCACTGATTTCTTCTTAGTTGATTTCTTAGGGGGTTTCCTCTTAGCTGCCCCTCCC
>Ga0209630_10000490_pt1 | contig 44490 bp, 39 predicted proteins | sample COG_01_FD_184745 | JGI IMG/M metagenome (GOLD analysis project Ga0209630, IMG submission 184745) | Pelagic Microbial community sample from North Sea - COGITO 998_met_01 (SPAdes) (version 2) | ecosystem: Environmental > Aquatic > Marine > Neritic zone/Coastal water | place: Helgoland, sampling...
ATCTGAAACTACGGAAGATGAGTATATCTCCGACTCTCCATTATCTTGAGACATAGAGTAGGTCAAACTTGATGTTTCACCTCCCATTAGATTACCGAGTGTCAAATTAACTATTGGAGAGAATTCTTGAGCGTGCAAGCTTATAGAGCTTACCAGTATATATATAACATAAATTAAATGTCTCATAATCTTTGGTTTAATATTTCAAAAGTACGTCAAAGCCTAGGCATATCTTCAAGTTTAAGACTCGGTATCTCTAAACCACGTAAATAACCTAACGTAACTGCTAGACTCGCATGACCCATTGCTGATTGAAGGATCGTGAGATTACCAGTCCTTTTATAGATCTCAATAGCTCCAGAGTGCCTGAATGAATACAGCGTTTGAAGGTCCTCTAAGACGTTAGATTGCTTCGCACTATGTAACAGCTAGACTAGAAAGGCTTAGACGAGTATATTGAGATGATACTTACAGATAAAGCTAAGAAAGATTAGTCTTTAACGCAGCGGGCGGAGAAGCCTACTATAGGGTCTTCATATTGTCGAGAGATTGTATCATCACCAAATACAAGTTGACGCGCTAAATAGTTGTTCTCTGTAACTGTTGAGGTCCACCAAAATCCATGAAGTTCAAGACCGTAGAATCCTATACCAGGTAATAAACCACCAGGCTTAGAATTGAAACCGCTTGTGTTTGTTCCATTTCCATTGTTAAACCAACCCGAAATAGATTTCATTTGAGCTCCTTCATCTGTTCCTCTAAAGCCCAGTTCCATTGCGTTTGATTCACTCATCCCTAAAGATATTTCTAGAATTTGCCATTCTTCATCAGATGGCATATGCCAACCTGTAGGACAAATACCCTCAGTCATCACGGCAGGCCAATTGTATAGAACGCCGTATGTAGCGTAGTTCTCTGTTGCTTGAGCAGTTGCCACATCTGTGCCTTCATAACCATAGACGTAGTAGTAAGACTCTGTTTCGCTTTCTTCACTTGAAGGAGAAACCACGGGCAAGTAACGACAGTTCTCAGAGAACCAACACTGATCTCCGATTAAGACTGTAGAGTAGTCGTAACCTTCGTGTGAAATTAAATCTCCACAATCTTGAAATCCTTGATTTTCACATGTCTCCCCGTAAGCAGCTAAGAGAGCTAACAAATCGGCGACTGTCACAAAGCCATCTCCATCAACATCTGCCATACAGTCTGAAGTACACCCAAAATCACTAAGAACAATAAGGAGGTCAGCCACAGTTATCGTTCCATCGCCGTTTATGTCTCCTATACATGAACACGAAGTGTATTCACACGATCCATCATCTGTATCGGCAAGTGGATTAAAGTTACAAGCCGTGGGGTCTGTACAGGCAAAAGAACATTCAATTGAATCTCCTATTTGAATATTTAATGATTCAACATTTCCATATTCCAGTGTTCCTGAAAATATAACCTCATTGGTCAATGTGTAAGAAATTGTAATTGTAGTCTCAATCCATCCATCTCCGTTGCCATCATACATGTTAAAAGGATAACATCCATCTTCCAAACAAATGTTTTCATATGAATCTAATGCACCTGAAACCAAAGCCCATCCATTGTATTGAGTGATGCTCCATCCAATCTCTGCATCAGACCCAACTACCTCAATATTGATAGAATTAAACTCACAATCTTGTCCAACTAGACTTACACCAATCAAGCAGGTTAAAAAGGCTACTAAATATCTCATAGTCTATAATTTAGACTTACAAGATACAGCTATTCAGATTTATAGCCTCGGCATATCTGAAAGTTTAAGACGAAGAAGTGCTTCGCACTAGGTAACAGCTAGACTATTCGCAAATCTCTCCGAAGAATGATAAGAAACTTAAAAGGTCTTGGGTGGTAACTGTTCCATCTCCATTCATATCCGTTGAACAACCTTCTGAGCAGCCAAACTCAGCCAGCAAATCAAGTACATCATTCACATTTATTGCTCCATCAGAGTTGAAGTCTCCAGGGCATTCTATATAAATGCAACTGTCATCAGAGACGGTTGCTGATGGGTCATAATTACTGGCCAATGTATCCATGCAGCCTTCAATTGCTAAAACCTCATCTCCCTCAACCAATTCGTCACAATTGTTATCAACACCTTCAAATGTCCCAGGAGCACCAGGATAAACTGTTGCTTCGCTATCGTTACAATCTTCACTGTTAAAGGCATATGGAGTTGTGTTTATAGCGTCACATCCGTTTACAGGGGAGTTGAGATCTCCATATCCATCACCATCAATATCTGCCCAAACTTCGAGTCCCTCAAAAACCGTGATTATTTCGGAGTCAAAAAATTCTGCACTTATTGTTTCTGTAATATTTATAATTGCGACATTACCTCCTCCATAAATAGTGTAGACACCTGAGCCAGTCGCATAGAAACTTGCTGATCCTAGATTGTCATCACTGGTGAATGGGCCATCTTGATCGTAAAAAGTCACATTATAGTTTTCTCCATATGATAATGGGATATTTAAGTCATTAAAATCTGCAGTCAGTTGATCAGTAACAACAGATGATGTAAACGATACGTCACCATTTAACACGAAATAAGGATCAGGGTTAAATACACCAAAAAAACCTTCTTCAGCATCACCCCCCCAGCCATCACCAAGTTGTGTAATTTCTAATGAGGTGAGTGTTAACTGAGTTACAGTCGTAGATGATGAAATCGTGTATGATCCAGGCTCATCAAACAAAACACTAGGGTTGGCAGCGTTTAATACACAACCATTCACAAGATTAGATTCGTCAATTGTAAAGTTGTGGATCGCATTCGCTCCAAAATTTCCACCTTCAACTATTTGCGCAAGGATGTTGCCAACCCCATCCGTGAGCACATAGCTTCCTATGACACCTTCAAACTGCATACCATCTTCGTAACTGTCATAAATACTTAATGTATAGCTTCCTGCTCCAACACATATTTGTTCATTATAAATTGTTTGTCCTTCTGAATAGGGCCCCCCTGAGATAAGCATGTCTCCACTAGAATTTGTGATGAACCATGTTGTTTCAGCTGGATAATTGTCCGTTAGAATTTCTAGATTGATGATAGAACCATTCGATGGCCCTTCGAAATCCCAATTGTATGATACACCTGCACCTGTGATGAGGTTTTCGATTTCAACAGACAAAGGAGCACACCCAGAATTTTCAGAGACAGTAAAGCTTGAATTGGCAACTGTTTCACCAGGGTTAATTGTTAAAGGAAGAGAAAAGCTTTCAGTGAGTGATTGTTCAAAACCGAAAGCTGATGCGATAACGTTGACACTTATTGTCACGAAATACTCACCTGCAGACAATGGTGTGCCACATATGGTTGCGCATCCATAATTGTCACCATTAGATGGATAGTAATATCCGTCGGGACTGTCAGGCGTTAACTCAAGCCCATAAGGCAATCCTGTTATGCTCGCAATATAGATGCTTTCTAAACTTGCTTCAAGCCCTGATCCTGGGTCAATTACGTTTGAGGGCATGTTAAATGTAGCGACACTTTCATAATATTGTCCAGCAGTTCCATCAGGTAAAATTTCTGGACAAAGAGTAGGGAACCCATCAATTGCTTGACAACTTATATCTGGAGTACAATCGTTACATGAAGATTGAGCGTAATAGCTAACCCCCATCATAAAACACAATATAACAGCAACTAAATATCTCATAGTCTATAATTAAGACTTACAAGATACAGTTATTCAGATTTATAGCCTCGGCATATCTGAAAGTTTAAGACTAAGAAGTTCTACGCACTAAGTAACAGAGAGGCAAGAAAGGACTACTCTACAACAAACTTCTTCTCTACAGACCCATCATCATAGATGTGGAAGAGGATTTGGTTTGTGGTGTGGTTGACTTTTCTTCCTGATAAATTAAATGTGTTAACTATAGATTTTTCTTTTTGAAGACCTTGGATCGAATTTACGGAGTTACATTGATAAATTGTTTTTAACGCATCAGTATAACGAGTAGCAACTATTTCTGCACCTATAGAATTGTAATGGACGTCATCTGCGAGATATGAATCTTGCCATTCATAGCTCATATCAATTGCAATAACATTACTCGTTATCGTTGTTTGATTATCCGCTAATTGTTCAATACCAGTATTCAATGTATATAATGCTTGTGTCAAATCTGATGTCATCATACTATTTAAGCTTGGAGCAATTTGTTCAATTAGAATTAAAACTTGCGGATTATTGGATTGTAGTAATTCTATTATTGAATTAATATTTTCAAGTGCATCAGGAATACTACTACTACCTTCATTTAAAGCATCATTTCCTCCTATACAAATAAAAACAATATCTACTATTCCAATATCAGATAAAACATAAGGTAATTCTGACAAGACATCATAGGTTGTATGCCCTCCTATACCTTGATGGTTTTCATCAAAAGTATTATTTTGATAGGATGGGTATAAAATCGGATCTATTTCAGTTCCAACGAAATCAAAATTCCAAGAACAATCAATTAAGTCTTTCCACAATTCATATCTATAGCTATCATAAGTTTCGCTGCCTTCAACTCTTGAATCACCGAGACATAAAATTTTACTTCCTGAAGGGAAGGGTATTTGCCCAACAACAATCACGCTAATCAAACAAGTTAAAGCAGTTAATAGAAGTCTCATGTCTGTGATTATTTATTGGTTGCCGTTTACACCACTTTTACCATCCTTTGATCCCGCTAAAAAAATCAACCTCTCATCTTTATTATTAGTATTAAATAAAGTCATATTGATGGAACTATCCGACGTCCAATAATAGCTTGCTTTATTAAAATTTAATTCTTCAATAAAGCCGCCAGAGAAACTAATTAAAGAGTCATTACCAGTGTAAAAAATCTTAACTATATAGTAATTTTTATCTTCTTCAAATAATCCAGAAATATTTTTAACTAAGACTTTTTTATCGAAAATATAGTCTTTATTCACACTTCGCAATATAGAATCTGGTATGACATCAATAATTATTTCGCTGATAGGCTCTTTTGTTAAATCTTGATTATTACATGAAATGAAAACACTCACACTAATCAAACAAGCTAGAGCAGTAACTAGAAGTCTCATGGCTGGTTATTTTAGACTCATAATGTACATCAAAGCCTCGGCATATCAAAAAGTTTAAGACTCAGAAGTGCCACACACTAAGTAACAGCTATAATAGAAACGCTTTACTCAACTACTACTTGACTTCTTAAGACTTTATCAGACGTAGACAGTTCTAGAGTATATAATCCTTTAGCAAAAACTGATACATCAATCATTAGAGTAGAAGAGGACTGCTTCTCAAAGACTAGCTTACTAGAAGAATCATAAAGCTTAATCGCTGTATTAACCCCATTAAAATCACCCAAATCAACTGTTAGAATAAAAGAGACAGGGTTTGGATACATCTGCCAAGATGGACTTTTTGGAGATTTCACTTCAAGAGTACAATTCATATCTAGAGTGAGTAACTCTTCTGAATTTATTTCAGATTCAAACAGTTCCAACCCCAGTGTAAAATCATTAACAAAATAATCTAACCATGGCACTATACACCTAACTGATAATTCTAATTGATCTTCTTGAGACAGTCCAGAAAAACCGAACTCACCCAAATTGCATAACGTTCCAGTGTCTGCAAATCCACAATGTCCACCTCCATCTATTGACACAATGGCCCGACATGAAGAATTTACTGCAGAATTGTAAATTGGTTCATGTTGTGTCTCAGGAGGTGTTACCGTATCTGCTGCTCCAGAGATCACTAGAACAGGTATTGTAATGTTCACACCCGCTAAAATTGCCGAGGGGTCTGTATCAGCTGGGGCCATAGCCACGACTGCATCAATACTTGAGGTCTGAGCTGCAGCAAGCCAAGAAGCGCCTCCTCCCATGCTATGTCCACCTATTGCTACTCGCCCACTTAATGATTCATCAAGAAACCCGAGAGAGACTCCACCATCGATTTGATTGGCTACAAATGACAAATCCAATCCAAAGCTTTCATGATCTGGCATCAGTCCCTGTTCTGTATCTAAAGCTACAAACACATAATTTAAATTTACCAAAAGAAGAGCAAGGTCTTCATAATCAGTTGCTAACATCAGAAAACCATGTGCCATAATAAAAACTGGAAAATCACCACCTAATGGGATAGCTTCAGCGCCCGATTCCTCAGCGGGGTAATACACTACACAAGGTATCTCTCGATTGTCTCTTTCTTCATCGATAATCAACCAATTGGTCTGACCAAATCCAATCTCCTGAGCTGTGAGAGACAGCGTAAAGACACATAACAAAGAAGTAACTAAATATCTCATAGTCTATAATTAAGACTTACAAGATACAGCTATTCAGATTTGCAACCTTATCTGAAAGCTTCAATGAAGGTGTCTCTAACCCGAGTAAATAACATAAGATCAATAGTAGCAATAGGGGTATATAACTAGAATGACTGTGTATGTTTAATGATTACTTTTGTTAAATGGCAAAACTTCCAAAAGAATACCAGTTTCTAGATTTATCTGATTATGGACGAACTAGTGGGCATTGGATTGCTAAACAACTTAAGAATACTATATTCACTCCTATACATGTTACTACATTGTTTATTTTCGTGGGGCTTTTTGCAATTGGATTTATGCTCAACGGTTATTATAAAACAGCTGCTATTTTTATAATACTCAAGTCTGTTTTAGATGCTGCAGATGGTGAGTTAGCAAGACTTAACAAACAACCTTCATATACAGGTCGCTACTATGATTCTATTGCGGACATCTTACTTAATTTCTGTTTTCTACTTACTTTTTGGCATGTTACCGAAATTTCAATAATCTATATGTTAATTGCGTTTTTTGGGATTCAACTTCAAGGTACAGTGTATAATTATTACTATGTGATTCTAAGAAATGCAGTTGAAGGAGATACGACGAGTAGAGTGTTTGAATATGCTCCCCCAAAAGCGCTTAAAGGAGAAAGTCAACGCACTGTAAATATCTTCTTTAAAATCTATAATATCTTATATATTACTTTTGACAAGATTATGTACCATATGGATAAAAATGCTACTAAAAGTCTTCCCTTTCCGAAGTGGTTTATGACTTTAGTGTCAATATATGGTCTTGGATTTCAGTTACTATTTATGTCAATTATGCTAATCTTGCAACTTCAAGATTATGTGATTCCATGTTTTATTGCATATTCGATATTTATATTCGTGTTTGTAGGAATTAGAAAAACTCAACTTTAAACTTTTGTCAATTTTGGCACCTTTTGTTCTGTATAAATCTATATTGGTATAGCCTACCTGAATGTAAAAAACCATATAGATTCGCTAATAACTCCATCTTCTCTCTATAAAAAAAGATATATTACAATGTTTACACAATCTAAATGTATTCCGTGTCAAGGCGGAATACCTCCTCTTAGAGACTCTGAAATTCGACCTTTTTTAAAATTAATTGATAAAGATTGGTCAGTAGTCGATGAAAAGAAGTTAGTTAGAAATTTTCAATTTGACAGCTATCAATTAGCCATTGATTTCACCAATTCCGTTGCTGAATTATCCGAAAACGAAGGTCATCATCCATACATTCATATAAATTTTAAAACTGTAAAAATTATACTATTTACTCACAAAATTGATGGTTTACATGAAAACGATTTTGTATTAGCAAGTAAAATTGATAGCCTCTAAAATATTGATTTAAAAAATTAATAAATCGCATTTTCTTGTCTGAATGTGATAATTTCAATAGCTTTTCGTGAAATATTCACACTACGTAAATAGAGTATGGTATGGAATTTGAACTTAGCTTAATGATGAATTACAGAAAATATTACGAAAGAAAAAAAAGAATAAAGCAAACTGACAGTAAAAAAGGGCTTCAACTGTTAAGTGATGCATTAGCATAGCTGATATTGAATAAGCAGCTAGGAAAATATGACAAATGAACCAATTTATCTTAATAATAATTTAACATCCTACTAATGCAAATGAGTTGTATGTTTATAACGAATTTCAACATCTAAAAAACAACATCATGCGTTTATATACTTTTATCTTTTTCTATTGCCTTTAATGCATCAGGCCAATCTGATGATACTGAGTTTGCTGAATATGGAACAACTCTAGCAATTAGCTCATTTGGTCCTGGGTTAAGCCTAACTTACAATGTTGATACGAAGAATTCAATCACTGCTGCCTTTGGATTTTCTCCTGAAGTTAGCGCTCCTGAAGCTTTATTACCTGATTTTGAAAGCAGCAGCTATTCTGTTAACGGAACTTCATCGTGGATGGGTGTTTTCTGGCGTCACAGACCATTTGAAAATCAAAACATTGGATTTAACTTAGGGATGGCATCTGGACAAATCGAAAACAATCTTGAAGATGATGCAGACGATCATCTTACTTACAGTGTGAACTATACAGAAAACCCTGTTATGTATCTAGGAGTCAATTATGGTTCAAAGCCAGTTAAAGGTTTGCAGTTTGGTATTGAACTTGGAGTTCTCTCAACAGGAGGAGCGACTGTGCAATACTCTGGGCATGAAGAGGAAATGGAATTTCATGAAGAGGAAATTGAGGCTGCCATAGATGATATTAAGAGCAAGTTTGCTTGGTCAATGCTGCCAAATCTACAATTGTCTGTATCTTATGGTTTCTAACCAATAATTGTATTTGTTGTAAAAACTATATCTTTAGTTTTCAATCATAAACCAAAAAGAGTGTGCAGTTTTTCTAACTCCACACTCTTTTTTAGTTTACATCTAATCCTAGACTTGGTCTTCCCAAATCTAACCTTCTGAGCTGTGAGAGACAACGTCAACCAACATAGTACGATTGTAAAGTAGTTTTATATTTTAATTATTGAATAGATATAACAAATTAATGCATCTGTATATCTATTTTTTTCGATACACCTTCATCAACAATGATAACATTTATGGAAGGCGAATCTCTCTCACTAGCGGATAGTTTTAATGTATCATGATTGTTGATGACAGAATGATATGGTTTTTTCTCTGTACAGCTAAACGTCATATAACAAACTATACCAGCTATTAAATATCTCATAGTCTATAATTAAGACTTACAAGATACAGCTATTCAGATTTATAGCCTCGGCATATCTTCTATTTTAAGACTAAGTAGGTCTACGCACTAAGTAACAGCTAGACTAGAAAGGACTACTCGACTACAAACTTCTTCTCTACTGACCCATCATCATAGATGTAGAAGAGGATTTGGTTGGTGGGTTGATTGACTTCACGTCCTAAAGCATCAACTACCTTCTCAACTTTTTTGTTTATGGTTTCTTCATTAATCAACTCGACTCCCATGGCTCCATTACATCCTTCATTAAAAAAATCCCAAAGAATTCGACTTAGTGAAACTCCATCAATATCCTCACTAAACCATTCATGGCCACCTGGTTGTCCATTTTCTTCTACCACAGTGTATAATGAAACACATGTTCTATTTTGATGCTGGCAGACATTGAGCCTGACTTTTTTATTAATAAACACTAGAAGCAAAACCTTATTTCTAGATTTTACTTTATAATTGCACACCCACTCTTGAGTAATCTGTTTCGATCCCTACTGACAATCACCCCTATATATTTCTAGTACCGTGTCCACTTAATACTTGTCAAGATAATAACTAGTTTACAAGTACTCAAAGGATACATAAATAGTTGAATTAATGTGTAATTAGAGGTCAGTAATCGCAAACATGAATAAATATTACAATATTGTATGATTTATTCTTTTGGATAGACCATAAATACAATATCTTCGTATTTTATAAATAAAATATTTTTAATATGAGTAACGGAACAGTTAAATTCTTCAATGATTCAAAGGGATTTGGATTCATTACACCAGAAGAAGGTGGAAAAGACGTCTTTGTACATGCAAATGGCGTTCTTGATGAAATTCATGAAGGAGACAATGTAAGCTATGATGTAGAAGAAGGTCCTAAAGGACTGAACGCGGTAAATGTCAAAGTAGTTTAATTTAATTTAAAGCTTTAACATATCGGTAACCGACAGAGAAACATTATATATGCGAAACTGTTAGATTCGATAAATAGCTACTATACAGTGTTCAATGCACTCGTATAATCTTAATCCTCATGTTACTACAGCAGTAGTATCATGAGGATTATCTCTTTTGTATAGATTCTTAGTTCACTACCGTAACTGGAATCATCGAACGAATCTTAGAAAGGCCGTAGGTAACAGAGATAAAGTAATTGCCCGGAGAAAAATTATAAGCGGGAATTGAAACGCCACTACCCACAAAGCAAATATCACCCTGAGTGTTGAACACTTTGTAAGAGCAAAGTTCAGACGACGACACACCAGTGAGCTGAATTACTGAAGAGGATAGAACTGGATTTGGATAAATTGAGGGAGATGTACTCTCTGAAGATAAAATTCCAACGGAATTTTGAAATAACGGGTCATTTTTAATTACTAAGCCTGGGGTAATAGAATTTACGTCAGGAATGACGTTGAGGGAATCAATGCGATAAAGACAGATACTTTGGGCTCCGTTGAGGAATCCTTTCGTAGAGCCTAAAACCCAAATACGCCCCTGATCATCTATCTTCATATCTGATGGCTTTTCATCGAAGTTAGTCCCTAATATTCCAGAATTAATATACCCTCCAAAAGAACCTAACCAAGTGATTACCATGTCTGTACTTGAAGTCAGACCAAAGTCTATGTGAGCTAATTTAAGAAGCTGATCCCCGTACCAATCTAGCTTGCACCCATCGACGAATATATTCCCAGAGGTATTAATTGGCATGCCTGGTGTTCCGTTTTCAGATGTAAGAGTTATGACTCCATGACCTAAAGGAAGAGTGGCCCTTTCAAAAGAATAAAGCAGCATTAAACCCTCATCATTCACAGCTAAATCTCTGGCGTAATTATCTCCGTAAGTTTCAGTATCCGGTTGAATACGAGCCCAAATCGGCTCACCATTTGCCCCCCAAGCCCAAATAGTAGATTGCTTAACACCATCTATTTCCGTAGTTCCAGTGACGTATAAAGTGTCGCCGTAAACCTTTGCCGACTCAACTGTTTCAGTTCTAACTGGATGTCCCCAAGTGGTATATGAAAAGTCTGAAAGACCTGTAATTGGCTCGTTTATGTTAACAAGGAAACCATCGCCTTCGCTCTCTCCCACCGCCCATCTAGAACCACGCCAATTAATGGCACTTACAGGAAGTTGGTTGTTGATATGGGTAAATTCATGAGACGAAATAATTTGGCCTTCAGAACCTAAATTTTCTACGATGTAAACGACAAGGTTGTAAGTACCGTTACTCCCTAAACGCTGGGAAAGTATGGTAATCTCATCTGAGTTATCTACGCCAGTGTCCCACGCATCCACCACCTGCTCAACAGGGGTGTCGTATGGGGTGAGTAAGCTCCAAGCGAATTGGAAATCTTCGTCATAGAATATCACATAGCCCCTCACATTTCCTGTACCATCACTAGAAGTAGAACCCAAGACGTAGGTTCCATTATCAACTGGCAAAACGGTATTCCCTTGATCGACTCCAGGACCACCAACTATCCTGAGCTGTATCTCGCTCTGAGCAAAAACAGAACACGTAAAAGAGAGTACTAAAGATGTGAAAATAATAGCTGTTTTCATGAGCGCACTACTTCGTGAATTTTAGAAAGGGTTTTTAGTAAACCTGGAAAATCATCAAGGTGTAGCATATTTGCACCATCAGATAAAGCTTCAGAAGGTCTAGGATGGGTTTCAATAAATACCGCATCCACTCCAGCAGCTACAGCAGCACGTCCTAAGCTCTCAATGAAATGAGGTGTTCCACCGGTAACTCCCGAGGTTTGGTTTGGTCGTTGTAGGCTGTGTGTGAGATCCATCACTGTTGGTGCGAATGAACGCATAACAGGGATTCCTCGCATATCCACCACCAAGTCCTCATACCCAAATGTGGTTCCTCTTTCAGTGACCCAAACATCATCATTACCCGCATCCCGAACTTTCTGCACAGCATGTATCATAGATTCTGCCGATATGAATTGGCCTTTTTTAATGTTCACTGTACAGCCAGTCTTAGCGGCTGCTACAAGAAGGTCCGTCTGCCTGCACAAGAAAGCTGGGATTTGCAACACGTCAACAAATTCAGCCACCATAGAAGCCTCTGCAGCAGTATGAATATCCGTAATCACCTTAACTCCATACTTTTCTCTCACTTTTCCAAGTAAAGCAAGAGCCTCAGCATCTCCTATACCCGTAAAGCTATCCATCCTTGACCTGTTCGCTTTTCTGTAAGATGCCTTAAAGATGATGGGTAAACCTAACTCCCTACATGTCCCTATTACCCTATCGGCCACTTCGAAAAGTTCTTTCTCCCCCTCAACTACACACGGTCCTGCAATCACAAGAAGCTTACCTTTGGATACTTCAGAAAAAGCTTGCTTCTGCAAGTCCGTTTGTTTATTTGAGAATGTCTGTAAATCCATCATTTATCTTTTGCTAGCTATCCGTTCTAACCTGAATGTCACCCCCCTCCCATAGGTGTTGTTCGAAACTTCTTTGTTAAAGAATAGCCCCAATGGGGATTCAATTTGAACTACCAATATCCTCCTATTGCTATATCTCAATTTGGCCCAAACGGAAGACCTCCAACCTCCCCATCCTCCATAAAGCCCCTCCACACCCAAAGCAATTCTGTCCGAAGGTATCCATCCTATACCTGCAGAATAAAGCAGCTCTGGCATCCACCCTCCACTTTTCACTGACATCTTAAACATAAATTTCTCAGATGGTTCGTAAACAAATTCTGCAGACAGACTTGAAGGAAGAAGAGTCATCCTTTTTACAGAGCTCCCTGTAAGTAAAAGTGAATCTGGAGCTAAATCTCCATTAGAGATAGATTCTATCGTCAGACTGTCACCATATAGCGGTAAACCTGTAGTCGAAAAACCTTCTTGAAACCACGCCACACTGGACCCTTCATTCTCAAATAACAGGCCTACATCCTTGAAGTTAATTTCAAACCTAATTGGCAACGTCTCTGAAGCCAAAGGCATAGTTCCTGAAATCCCAATTCCGTACGATGGAAGAAACCCAATCGAAGGGTTGCCACTATCAGTTGAATCTATATTCGCATGAAGCCTACCCTCTGTTTGCAAATACGAAGCAAGAGAATCAGCATCCTCGGACAGCCACAAATAACCATAAGGTATACTCCACTCAACACCTACAAGCCTCTGAACTACATACACTTCAAGTCTTTGCTTAGTTTTCGAACTCTCCAGTCCTAACCCAAATCTATTAAACACTCCTGCCCTTACTCCTGTTCCACTAAACACATCCACCCTACCGGTGTGCCCCCCATTCCCATACCACAAAAGTTCGAACATGTCAGACGTCCATCTGACATCATAAAGGGCCTCAGAACCCATAGATCCACAAAGCGCTAAGTCACTTCCTTTAAACGGCTTTGAAGTCCAAACTTTTTCCCAACCCATACTTCCCCCCACATATCCAAATCCTCCCGTGTGGGATTCTAAAATTGGATCTAATATATCATGACCTATAAATCCACCATTCGCTAAATTATTCGCAAATCCCGTCGTAATAACATTGCCACTTTGAGTGGCCCAAAAACTAAGTGATGCACCTCCATTATCACGGTTCATCTCCGTGCTATCTGGATTAGCCACTACAGTTAAAACATTTGCGCTCGATGCTACAGAGCATAGCGCAAGAAAAGTTGTAGAAAAAAACAATCTATACTCCAGCATGATTAATCTACTTCTAATAGTTGTGTTCCTTCTATTCGAATTTGTACTCGAACATTCTCGTACCCTGTAAATGTGACTGCACCATCTGTACTTGCTGTCAAACTAACATATACACTTCCGCCAGGACTTACTGTCTCTTCATTAAGTGGAATAACAAGTAACCCATGTTGACTAACTTCTGGATACGCACTACCTGCATCGATATTCCCACTTATGCTCACTATAGTACCATCTTCGTCATTAACTACGTAATCAATATCGGCGATAACATCTACTGGGAAAGTACTCGTGAGATCCACTAACAAACGACCATCGAATTTAGGGAAGTCCATAGGATCTATACTATAGACCTCTTCTAACACCACTCCGTCGAGACCCAGTTTTAAAGGAATATCTAATTCTAATTCTAACTTAGGGGGATATGTATTGTTGATATAATCATACCCTAAAGAAACATTTCCGAAAGGATTAAGCTCAACACTTCCAGACATTGCTACATCCTGAGGAAAAGTCTCAATTAAATCGAAAATATTCGAGCCCGTTTCACCTAAATCAAGTTCTAAACTAGTGTGATTAATCAAAGTTTCATCGATCCAATATGCTCTAGCGATATCATGAACACCAAATAATGATGGATGCTCTAAAAGTTGATCATCCATAGAAATTTCATCGAATTTTAATCTCAATTCAGCGCCTATATAGTTATCGATAGTCAATTTTGCACTAGCACCTTCTAAATCAAGAACTGGATTGGGAATAGCAATTGTATCTATCAACGTTACCTCTGATTCAAAAGGAATATTTACTTGCCCGAAATATCCTTTAGCCGTTTCAATTGTAAGGTCAATCAGTTCAATCTCCACTAGCATACTGTCTGTCGTAGTCAAATAGAAAACTTCAGTATTTGATGTCGATCCCGTGGTCGTGAAAGTTGAGGTCATCACATTCTCACTTAAACCATTTTCTCCAGATAAATTAAAAACAGATCCAGCTAAATCTATCGTCTCTGTTGCAAAACCGTTAACACCATCTTGAGCAGCAGGCACTTCCAATTCAATACCTGACACTACACCATCAACGGTCACACTATTGAGATAATATGCCATATCTAAAATCCCTTCAACAGAACTCTCAACAGATAACCTCATATACCCAGCGCTAAGTGAAAATTCCTTTAAATAAGCATCTGAATTTTCCCCGAAACTTGAAAATATAATCTCATCTGTTTCATTTACAAATAAATCCCCCAATGGTACTGGGACATCCGAAGGTAAATTTCCTTCCATAGACATATTTTCTTCAATTAACGTGTCTGGCAATGTGGGTAGATAATCTGCCGAAAATTCCCCGAAAGGAATCTTATACAACATCCTTGCGGGCTCTCCACCTTCTCCAAACTCAAGCAATGAGTCAGGAATGGAAGATGACCAAGTAATATTGTCATCCACCAATGGAAGAAAAATTTCTGTATTCCAACTCAAGGGTTCCCTGTCTTCACAGCTTGCAAATACAGCTGCTACAGACAATAGAACGAAAGACAACTTTATTTTATTCATCTCCAACTAAGTTTAAATCTTTCCTAAATGGTAAAACAGTCAAAAATACGGATACAGCGGCGCATCTCAAAGCTAGAGTTGACAATTGAAATTCGAATACACTCAAAATAAGATATGAAATGCATATCAACGCCGCAATCTTGCCTGCTTGCCTCTTAAACCTAAACGAAATAGGAATAAAGTACACTAAAGCAGGAAGAGTCCACAATAGATTAATGTTTGCCCAAGTATCTGTGTGATCTGTCAACGTCCACATTAATAGTAAAAGTCCTCCCAGTAAAGACGATACAATAGCAACCACCCCTCTTAGTTTAGAACTAAACCAGCAATTCTCGCGATTTCTAAAGGTTACAATCATCATCAAGCAGGTGATGAACACCATTAAAATAGCAGGAACGTCCAAAGCGAATTCTGGCAACCAAGTTCCATCATCAAAGACAACAAAATGTTCATTATTTTCCTTTAGTAAAGCCACACCATCAACTGTCATGTAACTTAAAGCTATAGACAGTTCATCTGGTATAAATGCATCACCGCATGGAGGCATAATTTTATCAGATTTGGGCCCTAAAATGAAATCCATTCCGAAAGCTATCCAGGGTGAGCCCGATATATATGGCTGCAATCCATCTCTGAAAGTTTTACCACTTTGTTTGCAATTTGTCTCAAAAGCCTCACCTAACGATTCTTGAAAAAGTGTGATCATCCTGGTCGAACAGTTGTCTCTGAAGAATTCATAACTGTACACTGCGTTCTCTACTTGCAGATTCCAGGATAAATACTCAGCCACCTGCCGAATGTGGGCTGGAGTAAGATTTAGAATTTGCTCTTTTACTCCTCTTCCCTGATCCATATAATCTCTTTGAAATTGATAGAACGGTAATGCGGAGAGATGATAATCTAATCTTCCTATCATAAAGTTGTAATAGAAATCCTCGCTGTAGGAGAATGTGCCGTAGTTGAATACCCAATCAACGATAGGCACTTCAACTGGGTCGTAAATTCTAACTGCAGTATGGCCGAAAATAGAGTAAGCATCTTCGCCTGGTGAGGAGGTTAAAATGCTGATTTCTGTTGAGTCACTCAAGTTGTCGTACCAATTGGCATGTACATCTAAAGGCAGACAAAACCACAATAAAAATATGCTCAATAAACTAGTTATGCCTCTAGACAATTCACTTGCTGCTCCTGAAAGCCAAACATTATCATACCCACCTTCACCATCTTCATTAAACTCCACAAAAAGCTTACCTCCAGGCATATGAACTGTCCTCTTAGGCTTACCTCCATGAATCGAATAGTCAATTATTGAGGCTGCTACAGCGCCAGTGCCGCAGGCTTTCGTCTCCGCCTCTACTCCTCTCTCATAAGTCCTAAGAGCCAAACCTTCAGATACTGTGCAAAGAGCGCTTACGTTAACTCCACCTAACGAAGAATAATCCTCGCTATACCTGATTTTACTACCAAAAACATCAATATCAATCTCGCTCAATTCGTTAAAATCTTTCACTAAATGAATGTGATGTGGCGAACCCGTGTCAAGGAAGAAGTCCCCTGAATTGAATCGTTTTGGAGCTCTAACTGGTCTAAATTCTACACTAGGCACATCATACTCATCGTTGTGCCTTACCTGATGTAGGCCATCACAAGCTTCAAAAACGGCGCTCTCTCCAACTAACCCCTCACGGCTAGCATAAAGGAAAGACGCCCTAGTTCCATTTCCACAAAAAGAACGTGTACCGTCTGAATTCCTGTAATCACATTTGAGATCCGCCTCCTCAATAGAGGATTCGTACAAAAAGATGATTCCATCACAGTTTTGCTGAAAACAAATCTTTTCTATAACTTTATCTTCAAGAGTCGTTAAATCAAGGATTCCAGCGTACTTAAATCCATTTACAATGACAAAGGTATTCCCAGTTCCTTCCCACTTTTGAAATTCTATTTTCAAGTCATCAGCCATGCCTCGAAGGTAACGTACCTTTGCTTTGATGACGCAACACTCTTCAACTTCAATCTCTACAGATAAACTGATAGCCGCATACCGCACTATGCGTATCGCTAGAAGCATGTCTGATCTGTATGAAGAGCACGCAAAACTGACCTCGAAATACGTTCATGCTTGTTCTAATGGTCATGAAGCTATTCAAGTCGCGGCGGGTTCCTTACTCAAAAAACAGGATTGGCTTAGTTGCTATTACCGGGATGACAGCATGTTGCTTGCAATGGGCTTGACGCCAGAGGAGCTTATGCTCCAACTTTTCGCCAAACGAGACGATCCGTTTTCTGGAGGAAGGACGTACTACAGCCACCCGTCACTTAATCGAGAAGATCTCGCAAAAATACCACACCAAAGTTCAGCTACTGGAATGCAAGCCATACCTGCCGCTGGAGTCGCAATGGGAATTCAGCACCGAGAAAAATTGGGCCTTGACACACACGAAACAGGCGAAGCTCCTGTTGTAATCTGCTCTATAGGAGATGCTGCGACTACTGAAGGTGAGGTAAGTGAAGCGCTTTATATGACTGCACTGAAGAAGTTACCTATTGTCTGGCTTGTACAGGATAACGAATGGGACATCTCAGCACACGCAAGAGAAATACGTTTCGGAGACGCCACAACAATGGCAGCAGGATTTCCTCCCATAGAGGTACGTCAAGTTGACGGGACAGATTTGCCCGCTTGTATTGCTCTTATGGAAGATGTTTTTGATATGGTACGAAAAGAACGTCGGCCGTTCCTTATACACGCCACCGTCCCCCTTTTAGGTCACCACACATCAGGTGTGAGGCGCGAATTCTATCGTGACGACCTAGAAGAAGCTCAACAAAAAGATCCACTTCCACGTATTGAGAAGCATCTTCAGGACTCAAATATCCTAGACTCTTCTCAGATTACGCTTCTCAAAGCAGAGATAGACGCTGAAGTAAACGAAGCCTTTGACAGAGCGCGCAATGCTGAAGAGCCTGTGTTCGAAGATCTATTAGCCCATCGGTTTGCTCCTACAGACATCACTGAGGAAAAAGGTACTCGTGAACCTGAAGGAGGAGAAGAGACTTTAATGGTTGACTGCGCGCTTCATGCTATGCAGGAAATTATGTCTCAACACCCAGAATCTCTACTTTACGGTCAAGATGTGGGAAAACGTTTGGGAGGCGTTTTTCGTGAAGCAGCAAAACTTGGCGATAAATTCGGTGAAGACAGGGTATTTAACACCCCGATACAAGAGGCGTTCATTGTCGGATCAACTTTAGGGATGTCTTGTACAGGACTCAGACCCATCGTAGAGGTTCAGTTCGCAGACTACCTTTGGCCAGGTCTTAACCAACTCTTCTCAGAACTCTCAAAATCCTACTTCCTATCCAATGGTCAATGGCCGGTTCACTCTCTTATACGAGTGCCCATTGGAGCTTATGGTTCAGGAGGACCTTACCACAGCTCATCTATAGAGTCTGTGCTTTCAAATATCCGAGGAATAAAAGTAGTTTACCCATCAAACGGAGCAGATCTAAAAGGACTTTTAAAAGCCGCATTTTACGATCCTAATCCTGTTATCATGCTGGAGCATAAAGGTTTATACTGGTCTAAAGTTTCCGGCACAGAATCTGCCAAGTGCATAGAACCATCAGAAGATTATGTGATACCTCTAGGATTAGCTAGAATTGTAACGAAAGCTACCGAGGAAACTTCTTGCACTTTAATCACATATGGACGAGGCGTTTATTGGGCTCTTGAATCTGCAAAACAGTTTCCTGGAGCAGTTGAAATCATCGACCTTAGAACGATTGTCCCTGTGGATTTCGATACTATTTCTGAAAGTGTAAAGCGAACGAATCGCTGCCTCGTTTTAACAGAGGAACCAGAAAGCAATACTTTCGCCCAAGCTCTTACGGGCAGAATCGCAAAAGAGTGTTTCGAATATTTAGATGCTGCACCTGACCTGATTGGTAGCGAGGATCTACCCGCAGTGCCCCTAAATGAAAACATGGAGAAAGCATACCTTCCTAATGTGGGCAAGGTCGCCAAGCACATAGGCAAACTACTTGATTACTAAGTTTTATGAAAACCATTTGCATTTTTATAGCTGTTTGTTTTGCATTAAACCTTTCTGCCCAAACCCCTTCTTATTCAATATCCTTCTCCTGCATTCCCTCGCACGAAAATGGATTTGCCCCTTCCGAAGTCGAAGTTATTTCACACTCTGGTTCGTTTAAAATCACTGAACGCTCTGAAAGTGGAAAAGCTCAATCCTTCCTCCTTTTAGGCGAAGCTATTGGAAGCGTAAATCAATTTACTTTTTTCGGAACGCAGGTCGCTCTAACTGGCCCCATGCCTAAAGCGTCGGCAGACTCATCTGCAAACTCAGAGCTAGGTCAAGATGCGTTAGAGAAAGAGATTGCTGGAATTCGCTGCATTGCTTGTGGTAAAAACAACTGGTGTGCTCCTTCATTGGGAGCTGCACCTGCAGGTTGGCCTGGAACAAGTATGCCACTTGAAGCGACCATCAAATACGGTGATATCTCTTACTTGGTCGTTGCTTCTTCCGTGACAATACTAACAGATAAGAATTTTAGACGTAGTGGCTCTCACGCCAATACTTTCAACATTGAAAAAGGAAGAACTGTTGTTGATGCAAAAGGTTTTGTTGAGTTATTTCAACTCTCTCCACCCAACGACCTTATACGTTACTAGAACCTCGTAAATCTTTTTACATTACTTCTTAAAAAGAATAAACATCATCTTTTCTTAATGTTGTGATAAAGTTAGCGTTAAGGTATCCCTAAATATTTATGAGTCTGCGTACTTAAAGACCAAACACGACCTTCTTCACTGCCTAGAAATTCCGTAATAATACTATAAACTTGTTCTTTTCTATCCCATTCAGGCTGTAGATATAGAAGAGTATCATCTTTTACATTTACCGCCTGCTCTTTTGCCCACTTAAGGTCGTGCTTATTGACAACTACAACCTTTAATTCATTTGCTTTTAAGTAGCTACCTGGGAGACAAGCTTTGAATTTTTTTGGCGATAAGGTGATCCAATCAAAATCTCCTGAAATTGGATGTGCTCCAGAAGTTTCAAGATGAATTTTTAATCCCTCGTTTTTAAGAGCCGTAGTTAATGGCTCCAGGTTGTACATACAAGGCTCTCCCCCTGTCACGACAACCATCGGTAAGCCACTGTTTTTTGCCCCTAAAACGAGTTCGTCGATTTTTATCTGTGGATGATCTTCTACCGGCCAACTTTCCTTTACATCACACCATGAGCAGCCCACATCACAACCGGCAAGTCTTATAAAATACGATGGAGAGCCTGTATACTTTCCCTCTCCTTGCAAAGTGGGAAACACTTCCATTACTGGGTATGTAGTAAGTTCTGTCATAGTATTAACTCACTACCTCTCCATCTAAATCGAAAGAGGTCGCTCCCGTAATTTTAACCTGAACGAAGTCTCCAATTCTCAAATGAAGATCATCTGATACTGGTATTCTAACTTCATTATCTACATCTGGCGAATCAAATTCAGTTCTCCCAAGCCAAAATCCACCCTCACAACGGTCAATTAATACCTTAAATTCATTTCCGAGATAGCGGAGATTTAATTCTTCAGATATTCCAGCTTGAAGATCCATCACTTCCTCAACCCTTTTCTTTTTTAGCTCCTCTGGAACGTCATCTTCTAGTTTATAAGCATGGGTGTTTTCTTCATGCGAATAGGTGAAACACCCTAACCTTTCAAACTTCATGCGCCCCACCCAATCTAAAAGATTTGCATGATCTTCATCTGTTTCTCCAGGAAATCCAACTATTAAAGTCGTTCTAATCGCAATTCCAGGAACTGTTTCTCGAATATCTGCAAGCAATTTTTCTGTTTTCTCCTGGGTAATACCCCTGCGCATCGCCTTCAAAATAGAATCACTTGAGTGTTGGAGAGGCATATCTAAATAGTTACAGACATTGTCAGATTCAGCCATTACTTTCAGCACATCCATTGGAAATCCAGATGGGAAAGCATAGTGTAGCCTGATCCATTCTATTCCTTCTACTTTGTCTAATGAACTTATTAAGTCAGCTAATCGCCTCTTCTTATAAATATCAAGACCGTAGTAGGTTAAATCTTGAGCAATCAGAATTAATTCACGTACTCCTTGAGCTGCAAGTGCTTCAGCAGACTTTACAAGATCTTCTATGGGAGTTGAAACGTGCTTACCTCGCATGAGTGGTATTGCACAAAAAGCACATGGGCGATCACAACCCTCAGCTATTTTTAGATAGGCATAGTGAGCTGGAGTAGTCAGTAATTTCTCCCCAACTAATTCTTTCTTATAATCTGCACGAAGGGTTTTTAAAAGACGCGGAAGGTCACGGGTGCCAAACCAAGCGTCAACCTCAGGGATCCCATCTGCCAACTCGTCTGCGTATCGTTGAGAGAGACATCCCGTAACATATACTTTTTCAACTGAGCCTTCTTTTTTTGCATCAGCAAAACGCAAAATCATATCTATACTCTCTTGTTTTGCAGACTCAATAAAACCACATGTGTTTATCACTACTATTCCGAAATCATCTTTACTAGCCTCGTGCTCAACCTCAAAATCATTTGCTTTAAGCTGGGTCATAAGCTGCTCAGAATCATACATATTCTTTGCGCAACCTAATGTTACAACATTTACTTTTCTTGGATTTGATGACCTAGCTCTCATTTTGAACTTGAATGATTATTTCTCGTCTAAAGATTCAGGTAGTAAAGAATCAATGAATTCTAATGGATGGAAATCCTGTAAATTCTCCATCTTCTCTCCTACTCCTATGTAATGTACTGGAATTTTAATCTGATCACAGACTGCAAGCACAGCTCCGCCTTTTGCAGTCCCATCTAATTTAGTTAAAATTAGACCTGTGATATCTGTGGCTTTAGAAAATTGTGTGGCTTGAACAAGTGCGTTTTGGCCTGTTGAACCATCTATAACTAACCAAACCTCATGAGGCGCACCAGGAACTATCTTATCCATAACCGTCTTAATTTTCGTCAGTTCAGACATCAGTCCAACTTTATTATGCAGACGTCCTGCCGTGTCAACAATCACAACATCAATATCATTTGCTTTTGCTGACTCAAGAGTATCGTAGGCTACTGCTGCAGGGTCTGCGCCCATACCTTGAGAAATAACTGGCACCCCAACTCGATCACCCCAAATTTTCAATTGATCAACGGCTGCCGCTCTAAAAGTGTCGGCTGCCCCCAACATCACTTTTTTACCTTCACTTTTATACCGGTGAGCAAGCTTCCCAATGCTGGTCGTCTTACCTACACCATTTACACCGACTACTAAAATCACAGCTGGACCATCTCCGAAATCTAGTTCATCTACAGAGAACACTGAATGATTTGTTAATGCCTTCCCGATATCGTCTCCAACCAACAGATGTGCAATTTCTTCTCTGAGCATATTTATCAGCTCTGACTGATCAAGGTATGCCTCCCAAACTGCTCTCTTCCTTAATCTCTCAATAATACGCTCAGTTGTATCCACTCCCACATCTGACATCATTAGAGCTTCCTCTAGATCATCTAATAATCCCTCATCAATTTTACGACGGCCACTAAATATCTTAGCAATCCTACTTATCACACTTTTTTTAGACTTTTCGAGCCCAGCATCTAGAGATGCTTTTTCCTCAACCTGTTCCTCAGATTGCTTTTTATTTTTCCCGAATATTCGTTTAAAAAAACTCATGATCGTCCTTTTTCAAAAAAAAAGGCTGACTCAAATAAGAGCCAGCCAAGTCAGTAAAGCATGGCAGTTGCCATTCATTCATAAATTACTTCGCGAAGAAGTCCTTTACTTTATCGTTGTGAACTATTTGTTCTACGAATGAGTATGCACCTGATTTCTCACTGCGCACCATTTTAATCACTTTCGTGTGTTGCTTTCCTCCACCAGTCTGGAGCGACGCTACTACTTTCTTAGCCATAGTATTACAGTTTCAGGGTTATTTAATTTCTTTATGCAATGTGTTCTTACGTAACACAGGATTGAACTTCTTAAGTTCCAGACGATCAGGTGTGTTCTTCCTGTTCTTAGTCGTCACATAACGTGACGTGCCAGGCTTGCCTGAGTCTTTATGCTCAGTACATTCTAGGATTACTTGTACACGGTTGCCTTTCTTAGCCATAGCTTCAATAATTGGAGGGCAAAGATAGTCAAACTTAAATTGAATCACCAATGATTCAAACACTAAACTTTCAATCATCAGATTTGAACACTTACAAGTGAACAAGCACTCACAAAAGTACTATATGAGCTTCCCGTACCGTTTATTTTTACAAATTAGCACCATGCGAACCTTACACCACTCTTCCTCAAGTCCAAATGACAAACCAGCTCGCAACGTTCGCAAATCTGCGGAATCAAACGAAAATGATAAAAATCGAATAAAAAAGAGTAGACGATCGGCAAAAAAAACAAACAATAGCAATTGGTTTAGAGCTTTACCGCAATTCTTTAGAAACGCATGGGATGACGAAAGGGTGAGATCCGCTACTGGACTTTTCCTTTTAAGTCTGTCGGCATTTTTAGTGCTCAGCACAATTTCATCAATTTTTTCAGGGACATCAGATATGCTACTTATCAGTTCTGATAGCACCACAATTCCGGCGCACAATCTTGGAGGCAAACTCGGCGCACTTGTAGGACATTATTTAGTGAGAAATACATTTGGATTTGGGTTCCTTGCGATCCCTATTATTTTGGCGCTTATAGGATTTAATGCACTGACGGGGAAAATGCTGCTTCCATTTTGGAAAACCACCATCTGGATGCTTGCTGCTATGGCAACTTTACCTTGGGCTTTGGGTTTTTTCTTTCACCAGCAAATACCCGGATCTGTTGAGATCACAATGCTTATAAGTGATCATATCATCGGTGCCGGTTCGAGATTTTTACTTCAAACAACGATTAGATTTTTAGGCCCCGTACCAAATTTTTGTGCCATTATCGTCATTGCTTTATTTACTCTTTATCAATTTTATCCAGGTTGGCATCAGAAGATTAATTTGAAGAACTTAGGGATACTGAAACGTGTTACAACATTTTTCTCAGATAGCCGAGAGGAATTAATGGAGGAGGAATCGGAAGAAACACCTGTTGTAAACACGTTTCTTGAACCAACTAAAGAAGAGGTCACACCAGCAGCTAAGAAGCAGAGTGTGGAAACAAGCGATGAGAATGATGATGCGGAGAAGGAGGGGATAGACCTAGAGGTTAAAGATCAAAAGGAGGAAGCATCACTTGGAAATAAGGAGGTGAATAAGCTGACCCAGGAATTTGGAGAGTATGACCCTACTTTAGACCTTAGTTCGTTTAAGTTTCCTAACCTTGAACACTTAGCAGACCATGGAGATGGCAAGCATATGGTGAGTGATGAGGAGCTAGAAGTGAATAAGGATAGAATTCTTGAAACTTTACGAAATTTCAGTATAGAGGTTGATGAAATTAGTGCAGAGGTAGGGCCTACGGTTACGTTATATGAAATCGTACCAGCTCCTGGCATTCGAATTTCGAAGATTAAAAACTTAGAAGATGACATAGCATTGAGTTTAGCCGCCCTAGGTATTCGGATTATTGCCCCAATTCCAGGTCGCGGAACCATCGGAATTGAGGTCCCTAATTCTAAGCCTGATGTTGTGAGTATGCTCACTCTTATTAAGTCTCAGAAATTTCAAAACTCCAACTACGAACTCCCAATAGCCCTCGGTAAAACCATCTCTAACGAAACATACGTTTTCGATTTGGCTAAGATGCCACACCTACTCATGGCCGGAGCTACAGGGCAGGGTAAATCCGTGGGACTTAACGCTATGCTTGTCAGCCTACTTTACCGCAAGCACCCGAGCGCACTAAAATTTGTACTTGTTGATCCTAAGAAAGTGGAACTTTCTGTTTACAACAAAATTTCCAGACACTACTTAGCCCAACTTCCTGGAGCTGAAGAAGCCATCATTACTGACACTGATAAAGTCGTCGCGACTTTAAACTCCCTTTGTAAGGAAATGGATCAACGATATGACCTACTTAAAGATGCACAGTGTAGGAATTTGAAGGAATACAACACAAAATTTAAATCCAGAAAAATTATCGCTGAATCTTGTAAGGACTTACATCCGGAACGTGGTCATCATTACTTACCTTATATCGTACTCGTGATAGACGAGTTTGCAGATCTTATCATGACCGCTGGAAAAGAGGTTGAAACCCCTATTGCCAGATTAGCCCAACTTGCTAGAGCCATCGGAATTCATCTAATCATAGCTACACAGCGCCCGTCCGTCAATATCATCACAGGAACTATCAAGGCGAACTTCCCCGCTAGGGTTGCTTTCCGAGTTACTGCGAAAATCGACTCGCGCACCATTCTAGATGCAGGAGGTGCGGATCAATTGATAGGCCGAGGCGACATGCTTATGAGCACTGGGAATGAGCTTATTCGCTTGCAATGCGGGTTTGTGGATACGCCTGAAGTGGATTCAATTTGTAATTATATCGGAGGCCAAAGGAGTTTCCCATCCGTTTTCGAACTCCCCGAGTTTATTAGCGAAAAAACAGATCGCGGAGCAACATCAGTCGAGGAGAGAGATAAGCTCTTCGAGGAGGCAGCCCATATCATAGTCATGCACCAACAAGGATCTACTTCTTTACTACAAAGGAAACTCAAATTAGGATACAACAGAGCTGGAAGATTAGTCGACCAATTAGAAGATGCTGGGATCATTGGACCTTTTGAAGGTTCTAAGGCTAGGAAAGTTTTAGTGCCAGACGCAGTGAGTTTGGAACATATATTGCATAGATCGTTTGATGGCCAAGAATAAATTATTATGAAAAGACTTTTTACAAGCATTTTACTCTCTATTAGTTTCATCGTTTCAGGCACAGCTCAAGATGCGGATGCTCTACTGTCTAAACTGAGTGATAACGCAACAACATTTGGTTCAATAGATGCAACCTATACATCCCAAATGGTGGATGTTAAGAGTGATTTCGAAGAGACGTTAAATGGACATATACAAATCGACAGCAATAAATTTCAGCTCGATTTGGGTGAGTTTGTGATCATCTCAGACGGAGGCACAGTTTGGACGTACGAGAAAGAAACAAATGACTGCTACATCGAAGATGCAGAAATGCTCTCTGAACAAGGAATAGATGTCTCAAAAATCTTTACGATCTGGGAGGACGATTTTAAGAACGAATGGATAGGAATGAGCGCAATCGATGAACAAGAGTACGTGCAGATTAATCTCTACCCCTCTGGTGAAGATGCATCTGAAAAGCCGTATCATACGATACAACTCTTTATTGACGAGAGCGCTTTAGAGGTGGTTCAACTGGTGATTAAGGGGAGATCTGGGGTAGATACAGACTACCATATTAATAGCTTTAAAACCGGTGTGAATATGCCGGCTTCTACTTTCTTCTTTACTGAATCTGATTTCCCCGGAGTAACAATGATCGACAATCGTATTTAATCTCTGGCGTGTGGATTTCTTGGATTGTACTCTGTAAATGGTCTTAGTGGATCTATAAAGAAACCATCTTCATCAATCTCAGGCACGATAAAATCATGTAAACTTTCAAGTGTATCTGTGTTACACCAATGACCGTCATGAAAGGTTTCTAAACTCCAGCTTTTATTCACGTATCCACTAAACTGTTGAAGTTGCTGCCAATCGTAATGAGTTTCTAGGGGCTGGGGCAAAACAGAATAATCCATTTCTCCTAATTCCCTCTCTAACTTTCTTTTAAATGCATCTAAAAACGCATCGTGAGCTTGTAAAACATACATCGAGGGGTCTGTTTTATACATGAGCCTAAATTGTTTAACAGCACTTATTGTAGTTGAATCACTCCAGTCAATAGAACCACTTACAGGAATAGTAAGGTGAGTTCGTTCTAAAAATTTAACATCAATAAAGCCCAAATCTCTGATCTCTGAGTGAGAGTAGACATAGATTTGAGAGGAGTCATTCATTTGGACTTCTACTTGAAGGTTAGAAAGCATTGAGCGAGCAGAACGACCCGCAACAGACACGACTATATTTCTTTTATAAAAATCTATCTTTTCAGCTAAAGAACCTACTGAATTTCGAGTCCCATGGACTGTATCGAACATAAGAGTATCCGCAATCACAGTCATATATGGAATATCTGATTTCACTGTATCTAGCTTATTCTTTAAAGTCGACAAGAAATAATTTTCCAATTTTGTATCTGATCCACCGGCCATAATAAATAAGATATTATCCTCAGAGTGCTTCGAAACTAAATCTTCTATGATAAGATCTATTGCATAAGGCTCAGATGGAATAATCGATCGAATGGCATCAGATCCAAGTAAGAGATCCTCATTCACCTGAGTCAGAATTATGTGATCGGCTCCCGTACGTTCAATGCCCCTAAGACTTCTAGACAATTGATTCTGCTGAAGAGGGCCAAAAACAGCATCTTTTCCTATCACATCCTCACTCTTCCACAACAGGTTACCTAAAGAATCAACAACTTCATCAAAAATTGAAAGTTCGATATTATAACCCTGACTTTTCAACCTGTCAGATGCCCATCTTAGACCATTAATGTGTTCTACAGCAATTTCACGCATCCTTATCTCCCTTCTAGGGGGCGGCATACCAGTGACAACTTCCAATTGACTGAAAAATGGCAAAAAAGCGACAGCTCGGAAGTCAACAACATCAATTTCAGATGAATCTTGAGCTAGTTGTGTTTGGGACGCTGCTGATTTGTGTGTTAAAAAACACAACATAATCACTAAACAAAATTTTACTACTCCCATTCTATAGTTGCTGGTGGTTTCGAGCTAATATCGTAAACAACACGATTAACTCCACGTACTTTATTGATTATATCGTTCGACACTTTTGCTAAAAATTCATAAGGGAGGTGAACCCAGTCTGCAGTCATACCGTCAGTAGAAGAAACAGCTCTTAGCGCTACCGCGTTCTCATACGTCCGCTCATCTCCCATAACTCCAACTGATTGTACGGGCAATAGCATAGCTCCTGCTTGCCAAACTTCATCATACAACCCAGCATCCTTCAGACCGTTAATAAATATCGCATCAACCTCCTGAAGAACACGAACCTTCTCTGCAGTAACATCTCCTATAATCCTAATTCCAAGTCCAGGACCAGGAAAAGGGTGGCGAGCAAGCAAAGCAGCTTTGATACCTAAAGCTTTACCCACTCTTCTAACCTCATCTTTAAATATTAAACGAAGTGGCTCAACAACTTTGAGCGTCATATAATCGGGTAGTCCACCAACATTGTGATGGCTCTTTATCGTCGCTGAAGGCCCACCCGTAGCACTAATAGACTCAATCACGTCGGGGTATATTGTTCCCTGAGCAAGCCATTTCGCTCCGTCAACTTCTTTTGATGCCTCATCAAAGACCTCAACAAAAACTCTACCTATGGCTTTGCGCTTTAGTTCTGGATCTGTAAGGTTTTCTAGAGCATGTAAAAATTTATCTCCTGACCTCACTCCTTTCACATTTAACCCCATGTGCTCGTAGCCCTTCAGAACTTCTTCAAATTCGTTTTTACGCAGGAGACCGTTGTCCACGAAAATGCAATGAAGCCTGTCACCGATGGCTTTGTGAAGCAGAATTGAAGCTACAGTAGAATCTACTCCGCCAGAAAGGCCGAGTATCACCTTATCCGTTTCTCCGATCTCCTTTTTTAATGAGTTAATCGTTGATTCGGCAAAATTATCAGGAGTCCACTCACCTACACATTTACAGATCCCATGAATGAAATTGCTAATTAAAGTCGGACCTTCCGTAGAGTGAAATACTTCAGGGTGGAATTGTATACCCCAAACCTGCTCTCCCTTCACCCTAAATCCAGCGAACTCAACATCAGAAGTACTACAGATTGTTTGGAAATCTATGCCTGTATCAAGAATCGTATCACCATGACTCATCCAAACCTGAGAGCCTAAAGTCATATTCTTCAAAAGTTCATCTTCAGTATTTACCACACACAGATTCGCTCGTCCATATTCTCTAGTATCGCTTGCCTGCACATCTCCTCCATTTGTGTAAGCAAGGTATTGGGCTCCATAACATACTCCCAGAAGTGGAACCTTCCCGACAATCATTGAAAGATCAGGGTTTGGAGCATTCTCTTCTCTCACACTATACGGAGAACCAGAAAGAATAACACCTTTACAACCTTCAGGTAGGCCATCGAATTTATTCCACGGAATGATTTCAGAAAACACATTTATCTCTCGAACTCTCCTCGCTATAAGTTGAGTATACTGCGAACCGAAGTCGAGAATCAAAATATTTTCAGAACAAGGGCGTATATCAGACATGCTCGTAGTTTGAGAATTTAATACGAAGCGAAGTTAGCAATTGAACTTGCCTAGATAACGACTCTTTTGATTATATCTTTAGAATCAAATTGATTACCTATGCTATACCCTAACCTCATTTCAAAACGTGTCATCTTAGCTTCTAAAAGCCCCAGGCGTTTAGAACTTGTTCGTGGTTTAGAGATCGAGCCAGAAGTTATCGTACGAGATATCGATGAAAGCTACCCACCATCAGTTATGGGTGCTGCAGTCGCAGAGTACGTAACACGAGTAAAAGCTACAGCTTTTACAGATATTTTAGGTGTAAACGATGTGATTATTACTGGAGATACCGTCGTTCTTTTGGACGATGAAATACTTGAAAAACCTTCAGATTTTGAGCAGGCAGCTTTAATGTTAAGTAAGTTGAGCGGAAGAACTCACGTAGTTGCTTCAGGAGTTGCAGTCACAACTCTTAGAGGAGGAAAGGCCGAGACCTTATGTGAAGTGGACACCTGCGAAGTTACGTTTGAGGAATTGACTGACGAAATGATTTCTCATTATATAGATGCTTACGAACCGTTTGACAAGGCTGGAAGCTATGGCGTTCAGGATTTAATCGGATTTACAGGAGTGAGCTCAATTCATGGTTCATTCTATACTGTTATGGGACTTCCTGTTCACATCCTTCATAGGATGCTACATAAGATTTAATTCAACCTCACCAGTTTTGACTGAATAGATCGCTTTTGCACATTTCAACTCATCGTTATCTACCATTTCCTGAATCACAGGACTGTCATGTAGGATCGTATCTAAAGACAGCTTTACGTTTTCAAGTGCGACTTCATCTACAAAACGAGAATCATCTGCTGCGACTCCCCTATTCGAAACGATTGATATCGCAGGTTTAATCTTGTCTAAAAGACCCGTTAAATTCCCCAATTCAACATTATTACATGCGCCTTTAACCGCGCCACAACTAGTGTGCCCCATGACCACAATCAATTTTACTCCAGCCACTTTACACGCAAATTCAACACTCCCTAAAACGTCTTGATTGATCACATTTCCTGCAACTCGGACACAGAAAATGTCTCCGATTCCTTGGTCGAAAATCATCTCCGTCGGCACCCTGGAATCAATACAACTAATGACTACGGCCAATGGAAATTGACCTGAACTAGTCGTATTAACTTGTTCTAGCAAATTTCTTGACTTGGGATCTCGATTGACAAATCGTTGATTCCCTTCTTTTAATATCTCTAGTACCTCCAGGGCACTTGTTTTTGACTGAATTTCCTTTGTTGTAACTGACATATCTAAACATTTAAAAAAACAAACTTAAACCATATGCTTAAATCTTGTGAAATTAACATATTAAAAATTATGATGTCGTTATACTTAATTGGCATTTATGATGAATATTATTCGTTCCTTATATAGGATTCACCTTAGTTTTGTCTTCGAAATGATTTCAAGAACTTTTTTTACAATATCCTTTCTGCTTGTCAGCTTGATGCTTTTCAGTCAATGCGCAGTTTCAATTTCATGGGTGCTCTCTGGTTCACATTTATCGCAGATAGAGAACATTGATTTCACAAATAAAACGAGTGAAAATAATGAACCAAATGAAACAGATACAGAGGATGATACAGAAGAAAAAGAGTTAATCAATATTCATTCAATCAATGCTACAAGCAAATTAGAATCTAAAAATAAATCCAATCATATAGATGAATGGACTCAATTTTTGTATTTGGATGTAAAAGGAATCCCACCAGACTTAAGTTAATCCTTTCGGTGACTTAATCTATAACATTTCCTTTTCCTTTTTTTATTCGTTTCATCATGAAATGAAACATTCAACTAATATGAAAAAATATTTTGATTTTTCGCATTTTAAATTTGACCTACTAGGTGGTCTAACTGCTGGTATTGTTGCACTTCCATTGGCTCTTGCATTTGGAGAACAATCGGGTCTAGGTGCTGCATCCGGCTTGTACGGAGCAGCATTCATCTCATTTTTCGCAGCTTTGTTTGGCGGAACAAACACTCAAATTAGTGGCCCTACTGCCCCTATGACAGCATTGAGCATGGTGATCATTGCGGGCATCGTTCAAGCCTGTGAAGGTGATATTTCCGTTGCCTTACCAATGATCTTAGCTGTTTTTGTGCTTGCTGGACTCATACAAGTATTGATGGGAATTCTTTCTCTAGGATCCTACATCAAGTTTATTCCTTACCCTGTTGTTTCAGGATTTATGACAGGAATCGGCGTTATTATCTTGATCACTCAAATTCCCCCCACTTTAGGTTACAATTCTGGACAAGATGAACAACTTATCGAACACTTTATGCCGCACGGTGAGGAACTTATTTTAGACAGGATATTGGCAGAAGAAGCAGAAGAAGGAATCATGGTCCTAGATGACTTTAAAGAAACAGTTATCAGAGCCTCAGCGATCACCGAAAATCAAAAGACGGAGGAGGCAAAAGTTTTGGCTTCAAATGCGGGCAAAGGCGTTGTGGGGTCGTTAAGATATATAGAGAGGGCCCTCCTAAACGTAAATTGGATGGAGCTTGTGTTGGCTTTACTCACCATTATAATCATCTATGGGTTTAAACGCATCACTACCGCTGTGCCGTCTACCCTTGTTGCATTGATTGTGGTATCATCTGGTGCATATTTTGGTGGATTGGACTATCGGTTGATTCAAGAAATACCTATGGGAATACCTAAATTTAATTATGAAATTTTTACAGGCATCAATTTTAAGATCTTGTCGCCCTTTATTATATCTGCCTTCACTTTGGCTATGCTAGGAGCAATTGACTCACTCCTCACCTCTCTTGTGGCGGATAACATGACTAAAACACAACACAAGCCGAACCAGGAATTAATTGGTCAAGGTATCGGAAATACCATAGCAGCATTTTTTGGAGGTCTGCCCGGCGCAGGCGCTACAATTAGAACTGTGGTCAATATTAATTCCGGAGGTAAAACACGACTATCGGGCATGATGGCCGGCGTGTTTCTTTTCAGCATTATTCTTGTGCTCGGCACCATTGCTTCTAAAATTCCAGCAGGCGTTCTCGCAGGAATTCTGATTACAGTAGGTATCGGAGTTATGGATTATCGAGGATTAAAAGCACTACCCAAGATGGAGTGGAGTGAAAAGATTATTCTCATTACAGTGCTCATTTTAACTGTGTTCTGGCAATTGGTCTTTGCTGTTGCCGTGGGGCTTGTGATGGCAGCTTTAGTATTTCTTAAACGTTTCAGCGATTCCAGTGGCAATGATGTAACAATTACATCTCTTGCCGATGCAGTTCAAGACAATTGGATTGATGGTGTCGAAGTTGACTCAGATAAAGTTCGAAAAGTATATTTTAAGGATTTTAGTGGCCCCATTTTCTTTGGCATCATCGAAGAGTTTAAAAATTCAGTGTTAAAATTGCCTGAAATTGACTACCTCATCATCCGTATGGAAAGAGTAGCTTTCATTGATCAAAGTGGACTTTATGCTTTAGAAGAAACCCTTTTAGATCTTCAGAAAAATAACGTTGAGATAGCAATAAGTGGTCCAAATCAAAAAGTATTAGATCAACTTATGAATGTACATATCATCCCGAATTTTGTGTCTAAATCTCATGTTTTTCATGATGCTGAATCACTTCAAAGCTGGCTGAATGACGAGATCTCTCGCTCATGAATGAATCCAAATGGCACCTAATGCTTGCGAATCTCGAACATTGGCCGTCGCAAAGACCATTTCATATTCTAACCAGCAGCAGTACCAAGGTAAAACAACTAAATATTGCTGTTATAATCTCGTAAACACACAAAACACAAAGTCTTGAGTAGTGTTGTACGGAGAGGTATGTATTTCATTAAAAGAACGTGTAAGCACGAAGTTTTCTTTGAACAACAAAGACAGCGTAGATGACGAATATTGTGATACTTGCAGATTGCTACATTTTTCAGGACCTGTAAGCGAAAATGTCGATATCACCAGATGCCCTCCCTTTATCATTGCATCTGAAACGACATCTACATACTTCTTTATATCGTCTTCATGTGTGAGGAAATGAAAAGTAGCTCTATCGTGAATCACATCATATTGATTGAGTTCAATGAGATCTAATACATCAGACTCCATCCAATGTACCGCCTTTGAAGCATCCCCCATTTTCTTCTTCGTTCGCATTAAAGCCAAACCGCTAATATCTAACACACTTAAATTCTTATACCCAATCTTTTGTAGTTCAATTGTGAAATTTGAATTCCCACCCCCTATATCAATTATTGAAGATTCTAGGGACAGTTGAAGTTCGTTGATCAATCGCAATGACGTTTCTGGTACATCCTGATACCAGCTAACTTGATGGTCAGTCTTCTTCTCATAGACGTCCTCCCAATGTTCCTTTTTCTTGTCCATTTCGATCTAGGTCATCAAATTAATAATCTTATCACCTTCTCGGTGCTCAGTAATGTTACCCATAATATTTACAGGTAAATTGTGATCACGGAGAATATCTTTCACAACTTTAATACTAGCGTTATCTACTGAAAGCAAGAGTCCACCAGATGTTTGAGGGTCGCACAGAAGGTCACGTGTGAATCCTTCAGGGATATCAAGATATTTTCCATAGCTATTGAAATTACGACTGGCTCCTCCTGGCACACACCCCTGTTTGTGATAGTTCATTAAAGCCACTCTATCGAGAGTAGGTACTTCATCAAAATTTATTTGCGCTGAAGTTCCAGATCCTTGACACATTTCTAGTAAATGTCCCATTAGACCAAATCCCGTTACATCTGTGATTGCATTTACTCCTGGAAGCTCCGACAGCTTCTCTCCCACTATATTTAATGCCGTCATTGATGCTATCGCTGTTTGAATATGCTCGGGTGAGACCAGTCCTTTTTTCTCTGCTGTGGTGATTATTCCCACTCCTATAGGCTTTGTGAGAAAAAGTACATCACCGACACGGGCAGAAGCATTGGCTTTAAGATTAGCTAGTGAAACTCGGCCTGTAACAGCCAAACCGAAAATAGGTTCTGGGGAATCTATGCTATGCCCTCCAGCAAGAGGAATTCCTGCCTCAGCACAGATAGAACGGCCACCTTCCAGAACATCACCAGCCACCTCGGGAGCCAATTTATCTATTGGCCAACCTAATATTGCGATTGCCATAAGTGGGGTTCCACCCATAGCATATATATCAGAAATAGCATTTGCGGCAGCTATGCGGCCGAAAGTATGAGGATCATCGACGATAGGCATAAAGAAATCAGTTGTGGATACTATTCCTGTACCATCACCAAGATCTACAACTGCCGCATCGTCCTTAGTATCATTGCCAACAACAAGATTGGGATAGTTCGTATCACGGTTCATGCAAGAAAGCATGGTATGAAGAACACCTGGAGCAATTTTACATCCACAACCTGCGCCGTGGGAGTATTGAGTAAGGCGAATAGAATTGGACATTATCATAAACTATTTAGGAGAAATGAAATCAGTTAGGAATGAGCTTAGGTGTAAAGCGCACTCAGGAGGTGAGAGGCCACGACAGTCGACATCGGTGCGTAGAGCCCTATCTCGTTTGGCAAGACCGTGAGAATAGGTCTTGTCATAGTATACAAGAGCTATGCGAGCAGCTGTGGCAAGATCACCTTGGGAGAGAGCCGCGAGAGCGTCTTTTGCGTTTTGGCCTCCTAACTTAGGTGTTATGCGTTGAAAAGCCGAGGCTAGAAGTTCTATGTCAATATCACCGTACATATTCACTAGGTGGTTTACTCGATCTTTATCTGTACGATTCATTTCGAAGCAACGAGACGATATAAGTTGGCTGAATATAGGTTCTGGCAAATCTACAATACCAATAGATCTGCTCTCGTTTTCAACCCAAATAGGGCGAGTTCGGACTGGTGAGTTATCATTCCAAGCATTTACAGTTCGAAGGTGAGAGAATAAATCGTTTGAAAATTGTTCTGTGGTGGGTTGGGCACGTTCTTCGAGATTGCCAAAGGCAGAGCCGAAGTGCCTCGCCATACCTTCGAGATCGATTACAGATTCACCCGGGATCTTAGCGAGTTCGTGTAGGGTATCCGTTTTTGCAGATCCTGTAAGCCCTCCGAGGACGGCAAAGTCTATTTTACGATCAAACTCTGATCGCGCATAAGTTCTGAATGCTTTATAACCTCCCTCCAAAACCACAGTAGGAACGCCTGCTGTACGAAGAAGCCAAGCTACAGATTCCGATCGCATTCCACCTCGCCAACAATAGATGAGAAGAGGGTTTCTAGAAGGAGAGGAGGCAGAGGAAGTTTGGCCTTCAAACAATGAACGACCCCACTGAGCCATCTCCTTCATTTTAGGTCCTATGATATGAAGACCTAAATCGACAGCTTTCTCGCGCGATTTCTGCTTGTAAAGCGTCCCAATTTCAGCACGCTCTGAATTGTTAAATAAAGGCCAAGAAAGAGCGCCAAATATATGACCCTGATCGAATTCGCCAGGACTCCTCACATCTAAGACAATCCCTCCACGTTCTGCTTCGTTAATAAATTGGTAAGAAGGAAGAGAGCGAGCAGGAATGGTCATGAATAACAAATTTACGAAATGAAAAACGCGTCGCCTTAAAAGGGACGCGCTTCTTAATATGAAAACCTGTTCAGGGTTTATATCACTAAAATGCTAGAAGAATTTTAGTAAACTTTTACAACAACTTCTGGTGGTGTGTTAGGTTCTTGAGCTACTGAAATAGTAGTGTTCTCTGAAGAAGAACTACCATATGAGTCCGAAACCGTCAACTTAAATGTGTATTCTCCTGTTGTAGCTCTAAAAGTGGTAGTATTGTTGTCCGTACTTTCGAGGTAGACCAAGTCACCTGAAGTTTGGTCCCAATAAAAGGAAAGGGAATCACCTTCAGAGTCAAAAGATCCACTTCCATCAAGCGACACGGTAATATCAGTTGTGTTAGCATCTTTATCGTGTGGAATGGTAAATTTGATTTTCGCAGCTTCAACTTCAGCAGCGGCAGCAGCAGTAGCAGCCTCTTCGGCAACGACAGCGGCAGCAGCTTCATCAGCAGCTAAGCGATCAACGTGCTCCATATATAAATAGCCCGTACCAACGAGACATATCGCTAGTAACATAATAGATGCAATGCGTTCCATGAGTTTATGTTTTAGTTAGGTGAAGGCAAAATAAAGAGCGGCCCAAGTCGACCCTGGGCCGCTACATTATTTCAATCGATTAAATCGAATTACTTTCGATCTAGGATAGACCAAAGAACAAGTAGAGCTACTAAGCCTACAAATCCTCCGTTACCGAGTTCAGAAATTAAGTCTGTAATGTTACTTACAACTGTCATCCCTGGGAACATCTCTGCTCCGAAAACTACTTCAGCAAGAACTGCAAGGGCAGCAAAGCTGATCAATAATTGGGTAAGGCCTTTAAAGAAGCCTCCCATAAATTTAAACACTTGATCCATTGTATAAAGGTTTTGGTTTATAACTGTGCCCAATATTTATAATTATATAATCGTCTTTTAATGGTTTAAATTATAAAAATCAACGTTCAAATGTTAAAATCCCTTGTATCTCTTTTATTTACTAGTATTTAACTAATATGTGCCCCATCTAATTGCGCCCTGTAAAAGGGGAAAATACTGGCATTCATAAGGTTTTATAAAGTATCACAAATCCTAAATCACGTCGATTTAGCGATATAGTCATCACAATAGTTGATGTTTAAGCTAGATATAACATTAAATAACTTGAGATTTAATATCAATTACGAATCTTTAAGTATTTCAGATTAATTAGCGATCGAATAGTCATTTCAATTGCCCAAAACATGGCCCAACCAAGAGCCGCTAAAAAATATCCGTAAATAAAAGTTGCGATTGTCATAGAACTTAACACGTATAAAAGTGAATAATAGTTTCAATGACCGATATTTATGCCATGAAACAAATCTCTACAATAGCATTTCTAACGTTTTACTACTTTACAATAGCGAGCGTTACATTTTCTCAAGCAGTGTCTCCAGATGCTTATCTTGGGTATAACTTGGGAGAGAAATTTACCCGGCACCATAAAGTAGTTGACTACCTTGAACATGTCGCCAAGGAAAACCCACACTTCCAACTCATAGAATACGGAAACACAACTGAGAATAGACCTCTTTTAGGGTTGATCATGTCCTCTGTCATGAACATGCAAAACTTTGACGATATTTTATCCGAAAATTTCCGAAGAGTTAATAAAGGTATCGATTCTGGAGAGCGTATCCCCATAATATACCTCAGCTACAATGTGCATGGGAATGAAGCCGTTTGTACTGAAGCTGCAATGAGGACCATCGGAGAACTAACCAACCAGCGTAAAGATCTTTTAGACAATTGCATTGTAATTATCGACCCATGCGTAAATCCTGACGGAAGAGATCGATACGTACACTTCCAAGATAGAACTTCTGGCCCCACACCCAACTCTTCTCCTGCAGCCTGGGAACACTCTGAGCCTTGGCCTGGAGGAAGATCGAATCACTACATGTTCGATATGAACAGGGATCTTGCTTGGCAAACCCAAAAAGAAACCAAATCTCGCACTGCCTTCTACCGTACAATAATGCCACATATTCACGTGGACTACCATGAGCAAGGCATCAACAATCCATATTATTTTGCTCCGGCAGCCGAGCCCCTGCATAAAATCATAACCCCGTGGCAGCGAGAATGCCAAGAACATATTGGTGGATTTAACGCCTCTGGATTCGACGCACGTGGCGCGTTGTATTTTACAAAAGAAATATTCGATCTCTTCTACCCAAGCTATGGAGATACTTGGCCGATGTTCCAAGGCGCCATAGGGATGACTTACGAGCAAGGAGGTAGTGGTCGAGCAGGCAGGTCTATCATTACTGAGACAGGTGATATTTTATCACTGAGCTATAGAATCGAAAATCACCACTCCACAGCGATTTCTACGATTGAAGCTGCTATTCACCATAAAGACAGACTGCTTAAAGAATTTGCTGCTTACCATCGAAGAAATATTGAGGAACCCTGGGGAGACTTCAAGGCGTATTTAATCCCCATGGAGGGAAATGATCTTTCTAAAGTGGCTTGGCTTACCGATTTACTCGACCGGCAGGGTTTAAAGTACTCAACAGCTAGAGGATCGAAAAAGCAAGTCACCGCCCTTGACTACACTTCGTTAAACTCTACCCTTGTGCGCCCACTTAAAGGAGATTTGGTAATAGATGCTCATCAACCCAATTCCGCTCTCCTTCAAGTTCTCTTCGATCCAGACCCCGAACTGAGCGATTCTCTAACCTACGACATCACCACTTGGGCGTTGCCTTTTGCTTATGGACTGAAAAGCTTTGGCTTGAATAAAAGCATTGACATAACAGATGGTTTCATCACTCCCTTCAACCCCACAAAAATCGATGCCACTTCTGCACCCTACGCTTGGATTATTGATTACAATACAGATGCCGGTACCCCCTTACTCGCAAATCTTCTCGATGAAGGCATTAAGGTGCGTGTCGCAGACTCCCCTTTCACAAATTCAGGTGAGACATTCACAGCGGGTACGCTTGTCATAACGAAACGGAATAACGAAGACAAGCTTGGGGATATAGAATCCATCATTGCTGAATATACTTCAGGTACTGCTGGAATTAGAGTATTAAAAACTCACAGCGGAATGAGTGAAGAGGGCCCTGATTTAGGCTCTGATCATTTCCAATTTATTAAATCTCCGAGTATAGCCGTAATTGCTGGAGACGAAGTCTCTTCACTTAGTTTCGGTGAGATCCTACACAGATTTGAGACCATTTACAATTATCCGATTACCGTTATTTCTAATCGCAAGAGGATGGATTTAGACAGCTACGATGTACTGATCATCCCACGCAGTTGGATTAGTTTTAATGATGATGAACTAGAAGAGCTACAAAACTGGGTAGCTGCAGGAGGAAACCTAATTTCAATTGGGGGGTCATGCAGAAATTTTGCAGACAAAAATGGTTGGGGATTGACACGCTTTAGTGGCGAGATGGATGAATCTAAGAGAACGGCCGAATACGATGCGCATTCAGCCTCTGATATCTATGCGCCTTTTGCTCTCAATGATCGGTTGAGGATTATGGATCAAATTCCTGGAGCCGTGTATTCCATCTCCCTTGACCCTACACATCCCTTGGCTTTCGGATATAGCTCAACTTATTTAAGTATTAAAACCTCATCCATGCGGTTTTCACCTCTCTCCTCGAGCGGTGGAAGAAACGTAGGCGTATTAAGAGGTGACGCAGAAGCCTTAACTGGTTTTGCTGGGGATAGAGCTAACGAAAAACTGAACAACAGTTTAAGTTTTGGGGTTCAATCTATAGGATCTGGCTCAGCTATATATATTATAGACAACGTGCTTTTCCGTGGATTTTGGAAAAACGGACATAAGTTTTTTGCGAATGCCGTGTTCTTCAGCCCTGTGATGTAAAATTCTTACAACAAAAGAGAGTCGAACGCTAATATTCCTTCCCGGCATAGCAATTCCTAACGCTTTAGAAAGTGAAAGATGTTGGATATAACTCGTGTTGAAAAGATTTGAGCATGCCACTCCTTAGACAATGCCTGTCAGACTATTGTCATCTTTAGCAAACATAAATCGAAATTAAATCAGATTTAATTAATGCTTATTGAGGTGTTGACCCCACATTATTGAAAGGCCTATAATCGCTCCAACCGCAGCGAGCCCGCCAATTATCCAAGCTGGGTTATCGTGGGTTTGGGCTTGAAAAGCAAAAACACCTAAAACGCTTAATAGACTTATCACTGGGATAACCTGAAGCCAAGACCTTTTATTCGCAAATCTGGTCACCTTTTCAGTGCGCTCAGTCCAAACAAGCCTGCTCAAAGCATCCTGCATATCACGTCCGAAAGCCGGAGCTTTATAAACCTCACCATCACCCTCTTGAATCGTCACTTCGTAACGAAAGTACTTAGGGTCAATTTCGCTAGGCCCTACTAGCTTGCAGTCAAGCGCTTTTCTAGTTTTTCTTTTCATACTTATAACTTACTCAAATATTACACTGAATTTCTTACGTTTACACCCACTTTGTGACACCTTAACTCTTTTAAACTCCCCGCAAATCTATGCAATAAACTCGCAATATGGAGTTCTTACAACTGGCCTGCAGTTATAACGGAAGGCATTTGTACAAGTGGGTGGCATATACCTTCAGATGGAGAGCTCACTAAATTAACTGACTTCTTAGGAGGTGAAAATATTGCGGGTGAGCAAATGAAATGCACCTCAGGGTGAAATAATAACGGAAACGGCTCTAACTCGAGCGGTTTCAATGGCCTTCCAGGCGGCTGCAGCTACTCCGGTGGCTTCAACGGCAATGGTTACAACGGGTACTGGTGGTCTGCTTCAGAGTCAGGTTCCTACTCATGGGCGTTTGTACTGCTCTACAACCTCGGCGTTGTCCTCCGAGGCAACAACGATCAAGGCAACGGATTTTCTACTCGTTGCGTCCGGGATTAAAAATTTTAAATTATAGCGACGCAGTCGCACGTTGGCAAATCACGAGACATGCGTGAGCGCTGTGAGTGATTTTTAATCTGGCTTACAAGGTTGCAAATCTGAATATCCGTATCTTGTAAGTCCAATTTATAAGACTTTGAGATATTTAGTTGCTGCTTTATTGTGTTTAATGATTTTTGCCACACAGGCAACAGCCCATTATACGTTAACTGTTGAGGCTTCTATGCCTGCTGTAGTTCCAGGTACAACTTACCGTTTCTATGTTAACATTCTTGATCCTGCAGATCGCATGAACTCCGTATTTGGCAACAGTGAATCAATTCGTTCAATAAACACCCCTGATGGAGCTTTTAACTCAGCATTCTTAACTGTGTCTCCGGATATGAGCGATGATACGTATACTACAATAGGTATTGATGGTCCAGCACGGTTTTCAAGTATTGAAGGTTCGTCTGACCCTTCTTTTGTAGAAGATCCTATCCAGCCTATTATTCCTTACTTCATTACTAATGGAGCGAAAGGTTTTTTGTCTTCAACAAATATTGGAACTGGTTGGTATGTCCTTAATAGTGCAGCTAATGGACTTCCAAATGATGATATGCGTGTCCTTATCTTTCAAGTAACTACTCCTGGTTCTATTAGTGGTTCTTTAAATTGCCAAGTATTCCCGCTTGGAGTTGGTTTTGATCAAGTTCAGTTTAGAGTAGATTTTGATGGAGTTGGAACATATGGAGAGTCTTTCGGTTCAGTTAACGCTTGTGGATGTATGGATTCTACAGCTTGTAATTTTGATCCTACAGCTAACTACGATGATGGATCTTGTGCTTTTATAGGAGCAGAAGAATGTGATTGTGATGGAAACATTCTTGACGAGTGTGGCGTTTGTGGTGGAGACAGAATTGCAGAAGGTGATTGTGATTGTGACGGTAATGTTGTAGATGAGTGTGGAATTTGTGGTGGAGACGGAATTGCAGAAGGCGAATGTGACTGTGACGGAAACATTCTCGATGAGTGTGGCATTTGTGGAGGAGATAGCACATCTTGCATTGGTTGTACTCTTGATTTTGCTTGCAAATATGATCCCCTTGCCACTATAGACGATGGCTCTTGTGTCTTAGTTTCTTGTCAAGTATTTGGTTGTACGATTGAATTAGCCTGTAACTATGATCCCCTTGCCACTGTTGACGACGGCTCTTGTGATTTCTGCTCTTGTAGCTATGGCACATGGTTCGAAACTTCTGAGGCTGCTTACGGTGTAGAAATTGAAGCTGTAGCTGAGCATTCTGAAGGTGACCTTTCTGGAATGACTACGTACAGGCTGTATTTAACTGTACCCTCTGAAAACGATGAAATAACTAGCTTTACTGGTAATGACGAGTTTGCTCTATCTCTTGCTACAACGACAAGTTTCTACCAAGAGCTTATTTTTGGCGGAGTAACTCCAGAAAATATTTCTGCAGGTGCTATTGGTTTCATACCAAACTTAGCATATGACTCTTGGGTAACGATAGGGCTTGATGGACCTGCTGTATCTCCTGAAGCAGACGTAAGTTTACTACCTGGATCTTGGGCTTCAACATTCGAAAATGGGGAGAGTTTTACGATTGATGATGGATTGGGATCCGGTTGGTATATTCTACCTGGTACACCTAACGGAGTGGCTGGCACTTTAAATAGAATCCTGTTTTCTCAACTCACAACCGATGGTGACTTTTCGGGTACTTTTAGAGTTCAGGTTTTCCCTCAAGGAAACAGCACAACTGATGAAAGAGTTGATATTGCATTTGCATATGTAGGGGGGACTTCAGATAATATCTGTGGATGTATGTCTTCTCTAGCTAGTAACTATAATCCCTTAGCAAATAGTGATGATGGGTCTTGTGAGTTCGATGTATATGGTTGTACTATTTCTGTTGCTTGTAACTATGATCCCGAAGCAGCCATTAATGATGGTAGTTGTGAGTACACTTCTTGTCTTTTATCAGGCTGTACAGTGTCTCCAGCATGTAACTATGACCCTTTAGCTGATGTTGACGATGGTTCATGTGATTACACTTCATGTGCTGGTTGTTTACAGCCTTCTGCTTGTAACTACGATGATGAAGCGACAATAAGTGATGGATCATGTACTTACGCTGATTTTGGTTATAACTGTGATGGAGTTTGTTTAGATGATACTGATGGAGACGGTATATGTGATATTTTTGAAATCCCTGGATGTATGGATACATTAGCATGTAACTACGATGAAGAGGCTACTGATTCCGTGCCTTCACAATGTTTATATGCAATCCCAAATCAAGACTGTGATGGTAATAACCTTCTCCCAAGTTTTGTGAATGCTCCTGCTGATGTTTCTCTTGAAGCTTGTAATGTACCCTCGATAGATGATGTCGAAATTGAAGCTAATGTTTCTGCTTTTGCGGCAGATTATGAGAGCATATATAACGGCAATGACTGTTACGTAAATAATCCTACTCCAACTATAGTGGCTTCGGAATTTACAATTGATGGTTCTTGTGACAATGAGTACACCTTATTTAGATCTTGGACTGTTACAGATTGTGCTGGCTATTCTGTCACTTATGAGCAGATGATATCCGTTAGTGATAATATTGCACCAACACTTAATGTGCCTTCAGATATGCATGTTACATGTGATGCTATCACGGATGCTGTATTTGGTGATGCTACATCATATAGTAACTGTGGTGAGTCAACCATTTCAGTTGTTGACGAAATTGTTTCAGGATCTTGTCAAGGAAGCTATGAAATTCACAGAACATTTACTGTTACTGATGATTGTGGTAATTCATCTTCTGGGGTTCAAACAATTACAGTTGTAGATGAAGTGGCACCCGAACTTGTTTTGCCAGAGGACTATACAGTAGAGTGCTCAGATAACATCGTAGTTGCTCCAGCCGATGCTTCGGATAACTGCGGCACATTTACTATAGATATAGTCGATACAACGATTGCTGGCGCTTGTGCTGGTAATTACACAATTTCTCGTTTATTCACAGCTACTGATGATTGTGGAAACTCTTCATCTGCTACACAGATCATTACTATTATAGATACTACTGCTCCAGTACTTACTATCCCATCTGATTACACAGCTGAATGTTCAGACGAGCATCCTATGGATGATGCTT
>Ga0209630_10000493_pt1 | contig 44353 bp, 44 predicted proteins | sample COG_01_FD_184745 | JGI IMG/M metagenome (GOLD analysis project Ga0209630, IMG submission 184745) | Pelagic Microbial community sample from North Sea - COGITO 998_met_01 (SPAdes) (version 2) | ecosystem: Environmental > Aquatic > Marine > Neritic zone/Coastal water | place: Helgoland, sampling...
TCGGGTCCAGTCTTGCGTTTATGTCGCCACACAATCGCCACTAAGATACGATTTTCCTGTCTATTTCTACTTGAAAAGTGGGGGTTTTGACCCTTTTTACCTCAACGATTATTTGTATTTTTATCCATTTATGCGTTTTCATTTATCCACCTCTCAACGGCAGGTTTTGAAAATCCTACTCTACGAGTTCCTCCAAGTTTTACATAAGGCATTCCCATCTTCATAAGTTTGTCGCAGGAACTCAAACTAATGCCTCCAAGATGTTCCTGTATTGCTTTTTTAGAGCAATATGCTGGTGTTTTATCACGGAGTTGAGTATAGTATTCAATCATCATTTTTCTATGGACCACAGGCGGTATTTTGATGTTTCCAGCAGGTTCTATTGTTATGCCTTCATCCTCATCGTAACCAAAGGAAGTTCTATCCCCTAAAATCATTCGTAATCCTGCTAAATGCTGGTCTAAATCATTAGGGTCATCTATTGCGCCTTGACTGATTAGAAACTGAACCCAAGCGTGAAGGTCTTTCATCCCGTAATGCTTATTTGGGTCTATTGGCTCCTCAAAATAAATGTCCTTGTATTCATCACTTGGCTCCAAAACATTTCCTTCTTTGAGCCTTTCAACGATGAGGTCTGTTTCCTGTTTTATAGAATCAATATTGATGGGCTGGGGCTTGTAGTTTTTGTAGATGTTTCCATCCTTTGAGATTGTGAAAAGTCTATTCATTTTTTGTTTTTGAGTTGTAGCGGTTTTTTTGATAATCCTTTATTTGCTCTGTATTTCTGCCGTAATATTTATGGAGTATTTGGGCTTGCTTATTAGGATTTTTCTGCCTCCACTTTTTTTGATACTGATTGTAGCACTCCTTACATTTTGAGTTGAGTTTATCCTTGAAGCGATTATGCTTCCCAAACTCTTCAACGGGCTTTACTTCCCGACAGGATTTACAAACCTTTTTCATACTTGCCTATAAGTATAAATATGGTTCTACAACTGAAAAATGTTATTTTAGATGGAGTGGTACGAGATAAATGTTGAGAAACTGAAATAAAAAAGCCCGTATTCAACGGGCTTATTTTTTACCAAAAGATTTCGCTAATGAAAGCGGTGGGATTTGAAGAAATGTAGAGAAATCCCTTACTAATAAATATAACTTTTTTGGCTGGTTGTTGCAAGTATTTTGGCTTTGCATATTGCTTCCTCCCATATTGCTTCTCCTGTATTTAGATGTAACCATTCTCCTTCTGTATAGACCTCTACTGACCTACAATAATCTAAACTTATGGGAGCAAAAGAAGAGAACCATTCAGTTGTATCTCTAATATAAAAAACTCTATCTATTCCGTGTTTTTCTTCCTGAACTTAATGAAGAGGATATGCCGATGATTTAAACTTAATCGAAAAAGAAAAAAGTCAAGAAATTACCGCACAGTAAAATATGACCCCGATACTTATAGGTTATTTATAAGGTTTAGAAATTTAATGGCTAAAGAATCAAATAGGCATTAATTTAATCTACTCTTGTACTTATATATATTGTTGTGGACTCCCATTGTTCCCAAGCGCTATTAAAAGAGCAATTTGAGGCGCATTTGCAGACTGCTGGCTGTTGTATGTTTCTATTGATGTAAGCATTTTTTAAATTCAATCTCTACTTGTCATAGTCGGAGGTGGTGGGGACCAGTATTCGACTATACCACTGTGTTTTAATCCAATAAAGTCACCAAAAGTCATTTTGTTGAAATTATCAGAGAAAATAATTTCATTATCACCTTCAACATATTCCCCCTCTCCACCATAACCACAAACATAGGTAAATTCGTAGTATCTCCTTACTTGAGTGTAGTCAGGATTTTCAACCGCTGTACGCCAAGATTTAAACCAACAAGAATCACCTTCTATCGCTGATAAAGCTATTCCGTTAGACTGAATTGTTATTGTTCCTCTTGAGGTACCACCTGTTGAGGAATCAACCCAAGTACCAATTATAGGGTCAGTAGTTATTGAGTTATCATTGTCGTCTTTAGAACAGCTAAACAATAAAAAAACTAATAGAACTAGTTTTTTCATAATAATTGATTTATAGTTAATAAGCATAAATATACAAATTACTCCACAAACTTAATGAAGAGGATATGCCGATGATTTAGTTTCCTACAATTTATTTATTTTTGATTTGTTACCTTTCTTATCTAAAGCAACAAAAACAATAAAGCATTCACAATTTTTCTTTGTATTGTCTTTTATTAAATTTGTACTAGACACATCTACTTTTATTCTTAGAGAGGTATTACCAAATTTAATTATCTCTGCATCAAGTTTTACAAGGTCTCCTATGTGAATTGGTTTTAAAAACTCAATATCGTCAACAAACTTTGTAACACAATATTTCTTAGAATATTTAACTGCTAATGCGTAGCCAATTTCATCTATCCACTTCATTACTTTACCACCGTGAACATAACCACTGAAGTTAGCATCATTAGGTTCAGCTAAAAAAGACATTGATAATTTTGTATCCATATTACTCAAAAATTAAAACATTTTAACATAAGACAAATTATGGAATCATTTGATTCTTTTGAATTTGGATGGTTCAATATACTTATAATATCTTAAGCCCAGTGTTTTTCTTCCTGAACTTAATGAAGAGAATATACCTGTGATTTAAAATAAAAATGCACCCCGTTCTCTTGCTATTATATCCATTGCCAACCATAACTCTTTTGGTTGCTGACTTGAATACCTGTGTTTAGCCCAAGTAATAAATGATTTCATCTTTGGGAATCCAAATCGTTTCCCTTTTAGGGGGTTTCTTGTTATATGGTACTATTATCTAACACCCCTGTTAACCTGTTACAGTTAAAGAATCACAAATCCCAGAACTTACTGAAGAGGATATGCCTGTGGTTTTAAAGAAACGGGGTTAACTATGGAGGACAAGAAGCTCCATTAAACAGTTTATTGCAGTATGTCCTCCTAATGAACCTTAATTTATATACTGTTTTGGATTTTTCTCGAAGGTCGCCTTACAACCATCACAACAGAAATATACTTTATCACCTAAATGTTCTAAAATGTGTTTTGGACTTATTTTTGAAACCGGCACACCACATACGGGATTAATATAAAATTCTTCAGAAAATGTATCCTTTTTCGGATTAGAAGTAGATTCAATTTTAGGTTTAACAACATCTTTCTTTTCAAATCCTTTTGAAGCATTGCCATTTCTGAAATCATCTATAATCTCTGCCAAAATACTAATAGCAACCTCACTTGCTAGTTTTGCATTAATATCAAGCCCAACTGGACTATTTAGCTTAGCAATACGGTCCTCATTGATACCATTTTCAATTAGATGTGATTTAATGTCCTCAGCTTTTTTAGTACTTGCTACAAAGCCAACATATTTACAATTTGTCTCTAAAGCTTTTTTTACAGAAAGGTCATCATTTTCACCCTGTGTTGTTACAATAATATATGTATTGGAGAGTTCTTCGAACATTTTAAAATCTACACTTTTAATAACACTATTTACTGAAGGGAACATGTGACTATCAACATCTTCTGCCATAGCGTGTACTCTAAAATCAGCTGCACTAGCAACTATAGCTAGCTTGCGAGCTATATTAGACTTCCCTACAATTATTAACTCAGGTTGAGCAATTACTGGTTCAATTAGGACTTCGACAGTACCTTGACTTTGACATGACATAACATATTCTTTAAAATTTTCGTTTTCACTAGTTCCACCTGTTGGAGAAATGCGAATTTTTTTGTAACGTTTTCTTTTTATAACTTCAATAGCTTCTTTAACAATAATTCCCCTAACACATCCTCCTCCTATCCAACCGATAAGTTCTCCGCTTTCAAGAATAATTGCCTTATCTCCAACTTTCCCAGAACTTGGAGCAATTCGATTAATTACTTGAGCAATGGCGAAATTTGATCCATTATTCAAATATTCTTCTATTTTAAGTGCCAATTCGTTAAACATCCATCAATAGCTTTTCTAGTTTTAATAGACTATCCAAATTATGTGCAGATTCAAATGCATCTAAATGTGGCATCACATTTATTATTCCTTTCTGAATGGGTTGATAGTTTTTCATTCCTTTTAGTGGATTTAGCCATACTAAGGTTTTGCATTTTCTTCGAATAGTTTTAACTGCTTCTTTAAGGACAGTAACACTTCCAGTTTCAAGTCCATCACTCAGAACTACGACAACATGTTTCTGGCTTAAAAACCTGTTTCCATATGATGAAAGAAATTCGGTTAATGATTCTCCAATCTTAGTTCCACTAGACCAAGAATTTACATTTACGCTGATTTGTTTTAAAACCTCTTGTTCATTGTTTTGTCGTAACAGTGGTGTAACATGGGTTAATTTCGTACTAAAGGTAAAGAATTCTAAACTTTTAAAATACTTTTTCAATATCATCACATAGCGTAAAAGATAATAACTATAAGTATCCATAGAACCGCTTATATCTAATATGAAAACAACTTTTCGTTTTTCTTTACGTTTTTTTTTGAAAGCAAGATCCAAAGGCAAGCCACCTTTACCAATACTCTGTCTTATTGTTCTACGAATATTTACTTTTCCTTTATTAGAATTTTCAAGCCTTCGCTTGAACCGCATGCTCATTTGATGAAAAAGTTCTAACGCTAGTTCTTCAAGATATTTTTTATCACTAACATCTACTTTAGAAAAATCAGTCATCCTCAGACGAATACTTTCGTTTGCGCCTTTTGTTTGTTTTGCCTCTATCTTCTTTTCCTTTTTGGGCACATTAAATTTTGCGCCTAAAAAAATTACTGTAGCTGTATCTGGTTCATTTTTAATTAGTTTAATCTGTTTTTTACGTTGCTCTAATTTTTCTTCATAAAAGCGGCTCCAAAATCGATCAAACATTTCATCAAAACGATCAAAATGTTCTTTACGCTTACAAAAAATTGCTTTTAGGCTGTATTGAAATAATTTACGCTCTAGAACATAACCATTTTCTGCAATTACAAAAGCATCTTGCGTCTCTTGTGGACCAAGAACAAACTGACGCTCTCTACAATACATGGTGAAATCGATTAATCGCTCTTTGAATGTTTTAGTTACTTCTACCATTAAATTAATCTATTGGAAATAAAAATTCCTGCACTGTTTTATTTCTTACAAAGTCCACATCATCCTTATGTTTAAGTACACTACCAATGGTGTTGTGAACAATCTCATCAGTTATATTGTCTACATTCATCAGCAATAATGTTTTTGCCCAGTCTAAGGATTCCGCAATTCCAGGTGGTTTATGTAAACTGGATTTGCGAAGATTATGTATAAAGGTAACAACTTGAGTGGCTAAAACCTGATCAATATTTGGGAGTTTCTTGGCTATAATGTCAATTTCTTTTGCTTTAGAAGGGAAATCTACCCAATGATACAAACAACGTCTTCTAAGAGCATCACTTAGTTCTCTAGTTCTATTTGATGTTAATATCACAAATGGTTTTGTAGTAGCCTTAATGGTTCCTAACTCAGGAATACTAATTTGAAAATCTGACAAAAGCTCCAATAAATAAGCTTCGAATTCTTCATCTGCACGATCAATTTCATCGATTAGTAATACAACAGGTTTGTCTGCTCTTATCGATTGTAAAAGTGGTCGTTGCAGAACATAGTCCATGCTAAAAATTTGATTTTCTAGTGCTTTTTTATCCTTTTCAGATTCAAATAATTTTATATGCAGTAATTGCTTTTGATAATTCCATTCGTATATGGAAGTGCTTACATCTAGACCTTCATAGCATTGTAAGCGAATAAGGTTTGTTCCTAAATGACTAGCTAAAGTTTTAGCTAACATTGTTTTGCCAACACCTGGATTACCCTCTAACAGTAATGGCTTTTCTAGATTTTTTAACAAGAAAAGAGAAGTAGCTAATTCTTCATTTAATATGTAGTCATTATTGTAAAAATCTTTTATTATGGCGTTAATCTCTTTATTCAAAAGCTTAAAATTTACTTGGTTATACTTAACTATTCTCAAGCATGGTTTCTTGATTACTAAAGGTGAATAAAACTTTATGCTGCTGCTTCTGCATTTGCTAATTTTTTTGAAAAATTAGAGACAAATTGTTTAAATAATTGATTTGATACTGTGTCAATAAGCCTAGAACCAAATTGAGCGATTTTACCATTGACAGTGACATCCATAATAGCATCCATTTTAACACCGCCAGAATCTAATTCAGTAAGATTTATGGTCATCTTCATTTCAGCATTTCCATTTCCTTTAGAATCGACACCATTCCCAGAAAGAATAATCTTTTTATTTTCAATATCTATTTCATTATAAAAAATATCTGCATCATATTTTACACCCATTGGACCAAATTTCATCCCTACTTTACCTTTATAATGATTTTCACCTACTTTTTCATCTATAGAAACTCCAGGAACACAATCCATAATTTTAGTGGGATCAATTAGATGATTCCAGATTAATTCTGTCTTTTGGGGTACTTCGAATGACTTAGTTAAATTTGTTTTCATTAAAAATATTTTACCTATTATTTACACTTAAAAAGCCTTCCCTAGTCTTAGGGAAGGTTTTTTTATTTAAAATCATATTTGAATTTATTTATGAGCTTGTATTGCATCCCAAACTTTCGCTGGCGTGATAGGAATATCCAAATGTTTAATTCCTAAAGGCGCAAGTGCATCTATGATAGCATTAGCTATAGCAGGTGGAGCACCAACTGTTGGTGACTCTGCAACACCTTTTGCTCCTAGTGGATGATGTGGCGATGGTGTAATGGTGTGACCCGTTTCCCAATTAGGAGATTCGACAGCCGTTGGAACTAAATAGTCCATTAAAGTACCATTTAGTACATTTCCTTCATCGTCATATTCTATGCCTTCATACATTGCCGGCGCAATTCCTTGAGTTAGTCCACCATGTACTTGACCTTCAACGATCATTGGATTGATGATATTACCACAATCATCTATAGCAACAAAACGCTTTACATCAATTGCACCAGTTTCTTCTTCTACCTCCACTACACAGATGTATGCGCCATTTGGAAATGTTAGATTTGGTGGATCATAATAGTGCGTTGCTTCGAATCCAGGTTCCATTCCTTCAGGAAAGTTTGTGTAAGCTGCGAAAGCAACTTCTTGAATTGTTTTAGATTTGTCAGGAGCACCTTTTACAAAATACTTGCCAACTTCCCATTCAATATCCTCCTCACTTACTTCTAATAAATGTGCTGCAATTTTTTTCCCTTTATCTTTCAATTTACGTGCCGCTATAGCTGCCGCAGCACCAGCGGTTGGCGTACTTCTACTTGCATAGGTTCCAAGTCCGTAAGGGGATGTGTCCGTATCTCCTTCATCGATTTCGATATCGGTGTAAGGAATTCCCAATTCTTCTGCCAGAATTTGAGCATAAGTAGTTTCATGACCTTGTCCTTGTGATTTTGTTCCAAAACGTGCTAATGCTTTTCCTGTTGGATGTACACGTATTTCGGCACTATCAAACATTGCAATTCCTAAAATATCAAAGTCTTTAGAAGGACCTGCTCCTACTACTTCGGTAAAGGTGCAAATTCCAATCCCCATCAATTTACCTTGGGCACGTTTCTCAGCTTGCTCTTTTTTGTAATCTTCATAGCCGATCATATCCATTGCTTTTTCTAGCGTAGCTTTATAATCTCCACTATCATATGTCCAACCTAAAGGTGAATCGTATGGAAATTGTTCTTTTTTAATGAAATTTTCAAAACGTAATTGTGCCGGATCTTTTCCTATTTCGGCAGCAAGTTTGTCTACCATTCTTTCAATAGCATGAACGGCTTCGGTGACCCTAAATGAGCATCTATAAGCCACTCCTCCAGGTGCTTTATTTGTGTATACAGCATCTAACTCCGCAAATGCATGTTCATAATCATAAGAACCTGTGCATATCGAGAACATTCCTGTAGGATATTTTGATGGGTTCGCAGAAGAATCTGTATATCCATGATCAGCTAAAGTTGAAACTTTAAATGCTTGTATTTTTCCGTCTTTAGTGGCTGCCAATTCACAATCCATGTGATAATCACGAGCAAAACCATTGACTAAGTTTTCTGACCTGTCTTCAATCCATTTTACAGGTTTTCCAATTAAAAAACTAGCTGCAATTGCAACTACGTATGCGGGATAGACAGGAACCTTACCTCCAAACCCTCCTCCAATATCAGGAGAAATAATTCGTATTTTTTCTTCAGATAAACCAACATGACCAGCAACTAAAGCTACTATTGTTCTAATTGCGTGAGGTGCTTGTGTAGTTAAATAAACTAATAGTTTTCCAGTGTCTTTATCAAAAGAAGCTACACAACCGCAAGTTTCAATTGAAGCCACATGGATTCTTGGTAAATAAATTCTTTCTTTAACGACTACATCTGCTTTTGAAATAACATCATCTGTCTTATTTCTATCTCCTTGCTCCCAATGATATATTTTATTGTCTTTTTGATTTTCTTTGTCGGGTCTTAATAAAGGCGCATTTTTATCTAGGGCTTTATATGGATCAACGATTGCTTGCATTGGCTCATACTCAACCTCAACTGCTTCTGCACCATCTACTGCTACATACCTATCGGTAGCAATAACAGCACAAACTTCTTGTGACTGATGCATTACCGTATCTGTTGGCAATACCATTTGGGTGTCAGACAATAATGTGGGCATCCAATGTAAGTTAAATTCTTTCAAATCATAACCTGTTATTACGGCCAATACTCCAGGAATAGCTAATGCCTTATCTTTATTAATACTTAAAATCTTAGCATAAGCGTATGGACTTCGAACCATAACCATAGTTAACTGTCCCGGTAATTTCACATCATCTACATATTTACCTTTGCCGTGTAAAAATCGAGCATCTTCTTTTCGTTTTACAGAGTGACCCATTCCTCCAACCTCTGGTGATGTTTTACATTTAAACATATTTTTATTTTTAAAAAATTAGACTAATTAAGATTCTTTTTGCATTTCTGTTGCAGCTTGCTGTACAGCTTTAACAATATTATTGTACCCTGTACATCTGCACAAGTTTCCGGAAATTCCCCAACGAATTTCTTCTTCTGTTGGATTTGGATTATTTTTCAATAAATCGATAGATCTAATCACCATTCCGGGAGTGCAAAAGCCACAGTGCAAACCATGTTGATCATGAAAAGCCTTCTGCATTGGATGATTTGTTCCCTCTGCCGCAATGCCCTCAATTGTTGTTATTTCAGCACCATCTGCACGAACTGCTAAATATGTACACGATTTGATTGATTGGCCATTTAGCATAATTGTACACGCGCCGCAACCAGAAGTGTCACAACCTATATGAGTACCTGTTAAATCAAGATTTTCTCGAATGAAATGAACAAGTAATAGCCGTGAATCAACCTCTGATGTTACATTTTCTCCATTTATAGTCAAAGTAATTTTATGTTTCATTTTTTTATTTTTTATTTTTGTGCTCTTTCTAGTGCTAGTCGAATCATGCGCTGTGTGATCGTGTTTACAATGGATCTTTTATAAGCCTCAGACCCTCTCAAGTCAGAGGTTGGTTCGGCGTCTTCACTGGCAATCTTCCCAACTTGTTTAATTAAATCTTCTGTTATTTTTTGCCCTCTTAATATTTCTTCTCCTCGTTCTAAACGCATGGGAACCGCACTAACATTTGTAAGTCCAATACCTATTTGTTGACAAGTACCATGATCATCTAATTCAATATGAATTGCAACACCTGCAGTTGCATAGTCACCAGCTTTTCGTTCTACTTTATGGTAAGCTCCACCGCTTCCTTTTTTTGCTTTAGGAATTTGAATTTCTACCAAAACATCAGATGCATCTAAAGCAGTCATGTAAAAACCATGAAAAAATTCATCTATTGGGATTGATTTTTTCCCGTCAATTCCTTCTGCTATTACTGTTGCTCGAAGAGCCAACATTAAAGCAGGTTGATCATTAGCGGCATCACCATGGGCAATGTTTCCCCCAATAGTTCCTAAATTTCTAACCGAAGGATCGGCGGTTAATTTGACAGAATCTGAAAAAATGTCGTATTTCTCTTTAATTAATGAGGAATTTTCCATTTCAGTCTGTGTAGTAAGTGCACCTAATTTGAGAGTCTCTCCATCTTCTTTAATGTAGGATAACCCATCAATTTTACTGATATCTATTATGTGTTCAGGAGAAGCAAATCGAAGTTTCATCATTGGCAACAAACTGTGACCGCCTGACATATACTTGGCTTCTTCTCCATGGGTTTTTGATAATGCAATTGCATCTTGAATAGATGTTGCTTTGTGATAAGTGAAATTAGAAGGAATCATAAATAAATATTTTTATAAAATAAAATCAATCTTTGTTCAATGAGTATATTTGGCTTATTATAAGCTAAAGCTAACAAAAAAAGTACACAAAAACATTTTTTTATTAAATAATCACGAATACTTTAAAAAAAAGCTAAATTAATTATGAATTAAACTAAAAAAAACTTAGTAATTTAAATTATGAGTGTATATAGTTAGCATAGTCTAAGGGAGTATCAATATCCATAATTCCACTTTCGGTCTCCAGCATTAAATTATGTAAATAATTACCATTTCTTTTTATAAGTATTTTAGCACCTTCCATATGTTTTAAATCTAAAAGATCATTTTTAAAGTGCCTGCTAAAGAAGACTGGATTTGCAGGTTTATTTTTAAAAAAAGGTCTTACGATAAATGGGTTTTTATCATCTATTGATTCAATTTTCGAAAGTATTTTATTGTATTCTGTGGCTAAAATAAAAGGAAGGTCCCCCAAGCAAATCAAAAAACCTTTAGCATTGGTTGAAGCCTCAAGAATTCCACATTGTATTGATGTAGTCATTCCTAAAGCATAATTTTTGTTATGAATTATTTTTATAGTAGAATTAGTGGCAAGTAATTTTTCTATGGATTCTTTATAATGACCTGTTACCAAAATGATCTCTTTAATTGAAGTCTTTGATAATTGAAATAAAACTTCTTCAATAATGGTATGGTTTTTAAAAGGCAACCCTAACTTGAATTTTTTCATCCTAGAGGAAAACCCTGCACTAAGAACTATTGCTGTTATACCTTCCATAATGTTTTATTTGTTGAAATCAGAAAGAAGTTCTACTGCCCTATTACTTTCTTCAATTGTATTGGCATTAAGTAATACGTTTTCATTATCTAGTTTAACAATTTCAACATCACTATTAATAAGTACTTTTCGAGTACATGAGTACCCTAATGATAAATAATACAAAAGCACAGGATAAGCTCTAGGTTCCCAAATTGTTATTAAAGGTTCGGGAAAATCAGTATTAGAATTATAAAAACAGGTTGCTAATTTTGAGGGATTGCGACTTTTTACTAATGTTTCAATAGTTTTATTATTTAAAAGAGGGATATCACAAGCAACTGTAAACCACGAAGAATTAGGTTTTTTTTGAAAAGCACTCAATAACCCTCCATAGGCACCTAATCCTATAAATGAATCTGTTATTACATTTGAAAATAATGATGATTGATCAGCCCTGCACGATGTAAATACATCTTCACAGAAAGGCTTCATTATTTCTTGTAAATAACTGTATTGAGACTTGCCATGGTAATTAATAAAAATCTTATCAACCCCCATACGCGTGCTTTTTCCTCCACCTAATATTAATCCCTGAATCTTTGGTTTCCGATTTTCTAAAAAAAGATTAATAAAATTACCTATTCCTTTCTCATCTGAAACCAAGAATTTAGGTAAGGTTGAATATTCTGGAATTAACTCTTTAATATATTCTGGAATTTCTTTTTTAGAATTAGTCCACAGTAGTGCTATTACATTTGTTAATGATGCTTTCCTTTTAAGAAGAGAAGTCTTCTTTTTAGGATCTATAATTACTATTTGATGATTTGCCTGTTCATGATTTCCATTAACTAAAATAAGATCTGTGGAGTCAAAAAATCCATTTTCCTCATAATTATAAACCGAATCAAAGAATTCAAACTGCTTGTGAGAAATTTTATTTATGAAGGTTTTAATAAAAGGATTTGAAGAATATTTTTTGATTAGGTCATTATTTGAAGCATGATCTGCATCCACATAACTCAATGAAAATTTATCTCTAAGTTGATCACCTATAAATGAAGCTAAAGTTTGAATTTGTAGGCATTCACTTCCAAGTAAACTAACTTCGTTTCTTCCATAAAACCCTTTAATTGGCTTTGATAAATTACTATGCTTATTGTGTTTCATTTCTATTGAATCTAAAATATTTTTAATTTATAATGAAAATGATTTGAAAAGCTAAACTTAATCATAAAAAAGGTACTCAATATATTTTATAATATTTCTGCACATTAAAAAATCAATATAAATATCTAAATTATCAGTTATTTTTTAATAATTTCAAAATATGGAATTAGGATACTCCTCTCAAATATATTTAGACTACAATGCAACAACACCTTGTAAAGAGAGCGTAGTTAAAGAAATGTTGCCTTATTTTAATAAACATTTCGGGAATGCTTCTAGTAGTCATCATCCCTTTGGCTGGCTTGCAAAAGATGCATTAGATGAATCAAAAAATATGATTTCTAAAACATTGGGGATTTCACAAAAAGAATTTATTTTCACATCTGGTTCTACAGAGAGTATTAATTCAGTTTTAAAAGGTCTTTATAAAAAGAATAAATCTACTCGGAATCACATTATTACTTCAAAAGCAGAACATAAAGCAGTGCTTGATGTTTGTGAATTTCTTGAAAAAGAAGGTGCTAAAGTAACCTACTTAGATGTTACTTCCGATGGTCTTATTGATATAAAACAACTAGAAAGTGAGTTGTCAAAAGACACTCTAGTGGTTTCTATAATGTTTGCAAATAATGAAACGGGAGTCATGCAACCATTAGATTTAATTTCACAATTATGCAAAAAAAATAGATGTCTATTGTTTTCAGATGCTACTCAGGCATTAGGTAAAACCGAAATGAATGATTTTTTTAAACAAGTAGATTTCGCATGTTTTTCTGGACACAAATTATACGGTCCAAAGGGTGTAGGTATTACATATATTAAAGAAAAAAGTGCAGTATATTTAGATTCTTTTATACAAGGCGGGGGGCAACAAAGCGCATTAAGAGGCGGAACTTATAATATCCCAGCTATTATTGGTATTGCCTTTGCAATTGTTCAAGCTGATCAAAGACTGATTGAAGAAAAAAAACGTTTAGAATATTTAAGAAATCTATTACAAAACGGATTATCTAATATAGAAGAATCTATTGTTAATGGTTTGAATGTTGATCGTTTAACTAATACGCTTAATATATCATTTAAATATATTGATGGAGAAATCTTACTTCGTTCTTTAAGTACATCCTTAGCAGTTTCTAATGGGTCTGCTTGTAATTCTGCAGGTGTCAATCCTTCCCATGTTTTGATAGCAATGGGGATTTCTCCTACATTAGCTTTTTCTAGCTTACGTTTTAGCTTGGGCCTTTATACTTCAAAAAAAGAAATAAAAAACACGATTACGTTAGTATCAAAAGAAATAGCAAAACAACGAGAATCAAATATTCTTTGGGAAAGACGAGAAGTGTAAGCTAAAACCTTTCATGAATTGGTTCTGTTTTATCACGTAATAATCCTCCTTTTTTATCAGAATAAACACTTAGGATTTCAGCAAAAATACTTGAAGCAATTTCTTCAGGTGAGTTTGCTCCAATTTCAAGACCACAAGGTGCATATATCCTTTGGAGTTGTTCTGGAGTAATTGGGGTGCTAGATTTCAAAAAGTCTGCTTTCATTTTTTCAAATCTTTTTTTAGGTCCTAAGCTAGCAATATATTGTGCTGGAGTATTTAATGTTTTTTTTAAATTCTGAATATCAGTTTTATAATCGTGCGCCATTAAAATAACGGCAGAACGATCATCAATTTCAGGATGCCTTTCTTCATCTTTGTTAAACAAATATTTTACAGAGCCAAGTCTATCTTTTCTTATTTTCTGTAAATTTCCAACCAGACTAACTTCCCAATCCATTACTTTTGCTAGTTCAATCATTGGATAGATGTCATAGTTGTCTCCATAGATAACAAGATGAAATTGGGAGGGAATAAGCTCAATGAGAACACTTACCTCAAATTTGGATATGGTATAACTATATATCCGAGATTTTTTATTTTTTAATACAGAATTGATATCAATTTTGAGTGTATTTTTAAATTCTTCGTGATTACATTCTTCAATAGTTAGAGTATCAGTATCATAATAATAGCTATTCCCTAGCTTGATGTTTTTATCGGGATCATTTGACGCAATAACAGTAATTATAATGTGAGATTTTCTTGAAGAAACACATTTCTCTAACAATGTAATAGTATTGTTTTCTGGGACAATAGGAGAAATTAAAACATCTATTATACCGTTACAACCCAGACCAACACCTATTTGCTTTTCATCATCCTTAGAGGTGTCATATGTAACAACCGAAGGTTCTTTTTTAAGAATTGCGATCTGTGATCTTTTTAAAGCGTCTCCTTCAAGGCATCCGCCACTAATACCTCCTTCAAAAGTGCCAGATTCAAAAACGAGCATACGTGCTCCCTCTCTTCTGTAGGATGATTCCTCTACTCTAACCACCTGGGCAATGGCTGATTTCTCAGAAAAAGCACCAGAATGGTTGAATAATTTTAAAATTGACTTTATTTCTTTCATCCTGTAAAGTAATAAATTAATACTAAAATAAAATTAGTTCATCAAATATTATTGTAGTTTTATATGTAAAAATATACAAATAATTATACAATGCAGATTAAAGACAGTTTCGATAGAACCATTGATTATGTGCGTATTGGCGTAACAGATCGATGTAATTTAAGATGTTTTTACTGCATGCCTAAAGAAGGAATTCCCTATGAGCCTAAAGCAGATCTATTAAGTTATGAGGAGATTATTAGGTTACTTGATGTTTTAGGAAATCTTGGTTTTCGAAAAGTTAGGTTTACTGGTGGAGAACCTTTTTTAAGAAAAAATTTCATAACCCTACTCGAAAAAACACATCAACTAGCCCATTTTAAAAACATACACATTACAACAAATGGCACTTTAATGACACAGCATATTACCAAACTTATGGAGTTAGGAATTAATTCTCTTAACTTAAGTCTCGATACTTTGGATGCTGATCGCTTCAAGAAAATAACCCGACGTGATGATTTTAAAAAAGTAATTCAAACTTTTCATACCTTAATTGATGAAGGCTTTAAATTAAAGGTTAATGCAGTTGTGATGAAGGGAATTAATACTCAAGACATCCTCCCATTAGTAGCTTTAGCAAAACAACACCCTGTAAGTATTCGTTTTATTGAAGAAATGCCATTTAATGGTGGTTATAAGGAAAATAGCACTATTTTTAAAGCTACAGATATATTTAAAACAATTAAAAAGAAGCATGTCAGCTTATCTCCTAAAATTGGTAAGCATGGGGACACATCTACTAATTATAGTATTGATGGTTTTATCGGTGATGTTGGAATAATTCCAGCATTTTCACGTACTTTTTGTGACACGTGTAACAGACTTCGCATTACACCTAAAGGCGATATAAAAACATGCTTATATGATGGTGGCACATATAGCATTAGAGACTATATACGCTCTGGTGTAACTAATGAGCAAATAGCTTCTAAATTCATGGAACTCATTAAATTAAAACCAAAAGACGGCTTTGTTGCTGAAAAAGGCACTAATAAATCCCTTATTCGGGAGGAAAGCATGAGTAGTATTGGAGGTTAGAAGAAAATGGACAGAACATTTATTAAATATAGTGAGGCTCTCAAAATTTTAGAAGAAAACAAAACTTTTTTTTCTACAATTTCAGTTCCTATAAATGAAAGTGGAGGCAGGTATCTTGCAGAAGATTTAATTGCAGATCGGGACTTTCCACCTTACCATAGGGTAACAATGGATGGTATTGCCATTCGGCATCGTACTTTTGAAAATGGAGCAACCTTTTTTAAAATCCAAGAAGTTGCTCCTGCGGGCTCTATTCAAAAAACACTAGCTGATGTTAATGATTGTATAGAAGTAATGACAGGAGCTATATTGCCTAAAAAAACAGATACTGTAATTCGTTATGAAGACCTTGATATTAAAGATGGTTTGGTGCAAATAAAATCAAAATTAGTTGCCAAAAGGCAGAATGTGCATTTTAAAGGGATCGACATTACGGAAAACACTGTAATTAAAAAGTTAGGTGAATTAATTTCAAGTTCTGAAATTAATGTAGCTGCCGCAACTGGTATGAAAAATATTTTAGTGCGAGAATCTCCTAAGGTGGTTATTATTTCTACGGGTGATGAATTGGTTGATGTACACGAAAAACCTCTTGAGCATCAAATACGAAGGTCAAATGTATATGGCATTAAAAACACCTTTAAAGAATGGGGTATTCTAGCTGATTTGAAACATTTATCCGATAATAAAAAAGAAATGGAAACCATAATCTCAAGCTTTTTAGTTGATTATGATATACTTGTTATTACTGGTGGAGTTTCGAAGGGAAAATTTGACTTCCTACCTGATGTTCTCAATAATCTTGGTGTTGTTAAACACTTTCATAAAATTCAACAGCGTCCAGGAAAACCTTTTTGGTTTGGTACAAAAGGGAAGAACACCCACGTTTTTGCTTTACCAGGAAATCCAGTATCCTCATTTGTATGTTTGTATGCATATATTAGATATTGGCTTCAAAAATCCTTAAACATTGTTGATGAACCAATCTATGCTATTCTCTCTGAGGATATTACTTTCAAACCAGATCTTATTTTATTTATAGAAGTAAAAATAAACAGCAAATCAAATGGAACTTTAAGTGCAGAACCAATTTTTGGAAATGGATCTGGCGACTTTATTAACCTCGTATACACAGATGGATTTTTAATTCTTCCTCAGGAAAAGAATATTTTTAAAAAAGGAGAAATTTATCCTTACATACCATATAGAAATAAATTATGAAATCAGCTATCACCCCATGTTGTTCCAATTCAGATTCAGTTGGAGTTAAAAAAACAACTTCTTTCAAAAATGGATTTATGTCTTTTGTATCAAGCGCATTAATTATTATTTTGCCAAAATGTCCTTTTTGTGTTGCCGCATACTCGGGTGCTATTTTAATGTTTTTTAATATAGAAAATGAAGTATTGGTTCCTTTCTTTTTTCATGGAAAGCCATTCCTAGGATTTATAATTATTTTATTAATTTCATTAAATTATACTAAAGAAAAATCTAAAATTGCTTTAAGCATTTCTATCACATCATTTATTACATTGCTACTAGTGAACTATGCGAACATTCGTTTGGTTCCAAATTGGATAATTTATACTGGATTTCTTTTCGCGGTATGGTATAATGGTAATTTTAGATATTTTTACAATTTTATAAAAACGAGCAAGCTTTCAGTAGCATTAAAAAAATGAAAAAATGAAAATACTCTTGTTTGGAATTGCAAAAGACATAATAGGTACATCATCTTTATTACTTAAAGAAGCTGAAAAAAATCCTAAAACAGTTGGAGAGTTAAAAAAATTGATCTCAAATAAATATCCAAAATTCAAGACACTTTCATCCATTGCAATAGCAGTAAATAGTTGTTATGCAGAAGATAAAACAAAATTGCAATCTTCGGATGAAATTGCAATTATACCTCCTGTAAGTGGAGGATGATTATGGAAATAGATATTCAAATAGTAAATAACATTGATACGACTTCTGTCTATCAAAGACTTTCTCATTGCAAGAGCGGAGGTATTTGTGTATTTATAGGAAGTGTTCGCGACAGTACTCAAAATGAAAAAGTAGAAGCTCTAGACTTCGAAACCTACGAAAAAATGGCTCTCAAAGAGATGGAGATTATCGCTAAAGAAGCAGGCACTAAGTGGAAGCTTAATAAAGTAATACTTCACCATGTTCATGGAAGAAAAGAAATAGAAGAGCCAGTAGTTATGGTAGGTGCTTCATCTGCACATCGCGATGCATGTTTTGAAGCTTGTCGCTTTCTTATAGATACCCTAAAAATAAGAGTACCTATTTGGAAAAAAGAATTTTTCACCAATAAAACTGTATGGGTAACGGAGCATCCATAAATATGTTTTTTAATTATAATAACTAAGAATATGAAGCACAAACTATCACATATAGATGAATCTGGCAAAGCTTCTATGGTAGATGTTTCGGATAAAGATGTTACAAGTAGAGTTGCAATAGCTTCTGGAAAAATATCATTTCCTTCTGAAGTTTTTAAAATATTAAAAACGCAAGACTTCTTGAGTAAAAAAGGAAGTATTACTCAAACTGCAATTATTGCGGGTATTCAGGCTGTTAAACAAACAGCAAATTTAATTCCATTATGCCATCAATTGCCTTTGACTAAAATTAATTTAAAGGTAACCCCTTCTGATAATGCATTAAATATTTTGTGCGAAGTAAAATGCAATGAACGTACAGGTGTGGAAATGGAAGCCCTTACAGGTGTCAGTATTTGTGCATTAACAATTTATGATATGTGTAAAGCACTTTCACAAGACATTAAGATTTCAGACATACAACTAGAGAAAAAAGAGGGAGGAAAATCAAATTATACCCGTCAAAAATGATGGAAAGTGAACGTTATATTCGACAAACCATTTTAAAGGATTTTGGATTAAAATCTCAAAAAAAATTAACAAAGGCTCGTGTCTTAGTAGTAGGTGTTGGCGGCCTTGGAATTCCTGTTTTACAATATTTAAACGCGATGGGAGTTGGAACAATTGGGCTTATTGACAATGACGTTGTCAGTTTAAACAACCTTCATCGACAAGTTTTATTCTCTGAAAAGGATATAAATAAAACTAAAATATCTGTTGCAATAAAAAAATTAAAAAAACAAAATTCTACATCTAAACTTATAGGCTATAAGCTTTATTTGTCAAAAAAAAATGCATTATCAATTATTGAAAAATATGATTTAATTGTTGATGCATCTGATAATTTTCCAACACGTTATTTAGTGAATGATGCATGTGTTATATTAGGAAAACCTTTTGTTTATGGTGCATTGCACAGTTTTGAAGGCTATGTGAGTGTTTTTAATCACAAAGACGGTCCAACCTATCGATGTCTTTTTCCAAATCCTCCAAAATCTGAAGAAATCCCAAATTGTAATGAACAAGGTGTTCTAGGGGTTATTCCCGGGATAATTGGAAATATACAAGCGCTTGAAGTTGTTAAGGTTATTGCAGGAATAGGGAGTCCTCTCTCTGGAGAATTACTTATTTTCAATGGCCTTGAACAAGAATATCATAAATTTAAAATCAATAGCCTAAGCAAAAACAAAAAGATAGAAGAATTAAAAGACACTTATGAACTAGAATGTAGTTTTGATAATTCTTCTATTAGTTCAGATACCTTTAAAGAGCTATTAAATAGTTCAACTGAAATTCAATTAGTAGATGTTAGAACTACTGAAGAGTATAATGATTATCATTTGAAACAAGCTACTCATCTTCCGTTAAAATCTATTTATTTAAATCACAATAGTCTAGACTTTGAAAAGACTATTTATTTTATTTGTCAATCTGGGGTAAGAAGTTTAGAGGCTTTAAGATTTCTAAAAAAAGAACAACCTGAAGCAACTCTAATTAGCATTAATGGAGGATTAAATGAATTCAGGAACTATGATGCTAAACATTGAAACAACTTTCCTGCTTTTTTTAGGCTTTTTCATTATAGCAACTTTTTATTCTTCAGTCGGTTTTGGTGGTGGCTCAAGTTATTTGGCTTTATTATCTGTTTTTGCTTTTAGTTTTTTTTTCATTAGATCTAATGCCATTATTTGCAATATTTTAGTTGTTTCAGGGAGTACGTTTTTATTTTATAAAAGGGGGCTTTTTTCCATGAAGAGTTTTTCGCCTTTTATTATCACAAGCATTCCTATGGCCTTTATAGGAGCACAATTCAAACTTAATGAAAAAGTATTTTTTATTTTGTTAGGAATTACACTTATACTTTCTTCATTTTCCTTGTTTTATCAAGCTGTACAAAAAAATGTGCCAAAGTCTAAAATATACCCTACTTATATTAGTTATTTTCTTGGAGGTGGAATTGGCTTTCTTTCTGGATTAATAGGAATTGGAGGGGGGATCTTCTTATCACCATTACTAAATCATTTAAATTGGGGAAAACCAATAAAAATAGCAGCTTTGACTGCTTTTTTTATTTTGGTTAATTCCATTTCTGGACTTATTGGTCTATTGGTAAGTGGTTCTCTTGAACTTTCTTGGATGACTACTGTAGTGTTTATGGTAGCTGTATTATTAGGCGGACAATTAGGGGTTCGCTTTAGTCTTAAAAAAGCTTCCCCTAGTGCCATTCGAATTGGAACTGCCTGCCTAGTCATTCTTGTTGGGCTTCGTATCCTAATCAATAAAAGTTTTTATTAAAAAACTTTTATTGTAAAACAAAATAAGGTTTGTAGATATTTTATTAACTTTTGAAATAATTTAATCATAACACATTGATTCATGTCTAATTTCAAACTAAGCATTAACGGGAAAAATAAAGAAGTTGAAGCAGACCCTAAAACTCCAATTCTATGGATACTTCGTGATCACCTTGATCTTGTGGGGACAAAATACGGGTGTGGAATAGCCCAGTGTGGTGCATGTACCGTTCACCTAGATGGGGTGGCTGTTAGATCATGTCAACTTCCTGTTTCAGTAATTGGAAATAAAAAAATAACAACTATTGAAGGCTTATCGGAAAAAGGAGATCATCCAGTTCAGAAAGCATGGATAGAGCATGATGTTCCTCAATGTGGCTATTGTCAGGCTGGTCAAATAATGAACGCTTCAGCTTTATTAAATAGTAATCCAAATCCTACTGATAATGATATAGATTCTGCAATGAGAGGAAATATATGTCGATGTGGAACCTATACTCGAATCCATGCTGCAATAAAAACTGCTGCAAAATCATAAAATTCTCAATACTAAAAAATATATAATGAAAGTTACTAAAATAAAAATAGGAAGACGGTCTTTTATTAAAAGTAGTACACTAACTACTGGAGGAATCATGCTTGGATTTAATTGGTTAATGTCATGTGACATGACACCCCAACAAATAAATGCATTGCCAAAAGAATGGTTTAAAATAAACGGCTTTTTAAAAATTGGAGAAAACGGTCTAGTCACTATAATGTCTCCAAATCCAGAAATAGGTCAAAACGTAAAAACTTCAATGCCAATGCTGGTTGCAGAAGAATTAGATATTGATTGGGATAATGTTATTGTTGAACAGGCTCCACTTAATACTTCTTTATTCAAAAGACAAATTGCAGGGGGTAGTCAATCAATTCGCCAAGGATGGAATAGCCTTAGGATGGCTGGAGCAACTGCACGCGTAATGTTAATTAAAGCAGCTTCTAAATCATGGGGAGTTCCTGAAAATGAAATTACCACTAGTATGGGTCAGCTTATTCATTCTATTTCTGGAAAAACATTAAGCTACGGGGAAGTCGCATCCCTAGCCTCAAAAATGGAAGTTCCAAAAGAAATTTCTTTAAAAGATCCTTCTGAATTTAAAATTATTGGGACTTCTAGAAAAAACGTAGATGGTAGTAAAATTGTTATAGGGAAACCTCTATTTGGAATAGATTACAAGAAAGAAAACATGTTAATCGCAATGATTGTTCATCCCCCAGCTTTTGGAATGCAGTTAAAACTCATTGACGATTCTAAAGCCTCTAAAATGCCAGGGATTGAACGTGTGTTTATTATGAAAACTCATGAAAGTGGATATAAATTAGGAGCTTTTGATAATGATGCATTTAATGATCTTGCTGTAGTGGTGGGTCGTTCCACTTGGGAGGTAATGCAGGCAAAAAAAGTTCTTTTAATCGAATGGGAAATGGCCCCTGCTAAAACGGAAGAGTTAAGTTTTTTCGGAAAGAATGTGACTGTTGATACCCCTGCTGGACTAGAGAGTACTCAAGACCACAAGGAAATTTTTGAGGAAATGTCCAAGAAAAAAGGCAAAGTGGTGCGTAAAGATGGAAATCCAGCTGCTGCATTTAAAAATGCAACAAAGGTGATTGAAAAGAGTTATACCTGCCCTTTCTTGGCTCATAATACGATGGAGCCTATGAACTTTTTTGCAGATGTATCAGATGAAAAAGCTATTTTAATAGGACCGATTCAAACACCAGAATACATGGAACAAAGTGTTTCTAAACGTTTAGGAATGTCTATTGAAAATATTGATATTCAAATGACACGAATGGGAGGTGGTTTTGGAAGACGCCTATATGGACACTTTTTAACTGAGGCAGCTGTTATTTCTAAAGAAATGAAACAACCTATAAAATTAATTTACTCTAGAGAAGATGACATGACTCAAGGTACTTATAGACCTTCATATCACGTATCATACAGAGCAGCTTTAGATAAGGATAATAACTTAATCGCTTTTCATGTAAAAGCTGGTGGAATTCCAGAGAGTCCAATAGCAGCTAATCGTTTCCCAGCAGGTGCTGTAGAGAACTATATTGCAGAAGAATGGACAAGATCATCAAATATTACAGTAGGAGCTTTTAGAGCTCCTAGATCTAATTTTATAGCAGGGGTAGAACAAGCTTTTCTTGATGAAGTGGCAGAAGCTGCAGGAAAAGATCCAATTGACTTTAGGCTGGAGCTTCTAGCTATAGCTGAAAACAAGCCAATAGGTAAAAATAATGATTATGAAGCTAAACGTTATGCAGGAGTTTTAAAGTTAGTGAAAGAAAAGGCATCATGGAATAACAATAATAATCCACAGGTTTTTAGAGGAGTAGCTGCTTATTTTTGTCATAATTCATATGTAGCCAATGTATTGGATATGGTAATGAAAAATGGAAAGCCTGTTGTAGAAAAAGTATACTGTGCTATTGACTGTGGTATTGTTGTAAATCCAGATGCAGCAATCAACCTTGCGGAGGGTGGGGTTGTTGACGGAATTGGACATGCTATGTATAGTGCCATAACTTTTAAAGATGGTGCACCTGAACAAAATAATTTTCACAATTACCGCTTAATACGGCATGGTGAATCTCCTAAAAAAATTGAAGTTCATTTTGTTAAAAATAATATTGATCCAACAGGTCTAGGTGAACCTCCTTTCCCTCCAATTATGGGTGCTTTGGCAAATGCTCTTTATCAAGCAACAGGAGTTCGACACTATAATCAACCTTTTAGCGCTTATGAATCATAAGATTATAAAGTGTCTAGAAAAATTAAACAAAATAAAACCTTGATGCAGAAAAAAACTCATAGAGACACTTTTAGAGACAGTTCCAAACTACAAAATTTAAATAATTATATTAAAAAAGACTAAATATTTAAATTATCACCAATGAATTTTAGATTTTTTGCTGTTTTTAAAGGGTTTTGTGTGTTTCTTGAAAAGAGTTCAAGTTCCTCCTTCTCCGCACTTAAATTACCTAACATACTTATTATCAATATGTTAGGGTTTTTTATTTTCATATTTGTACGATTATTGTACGGTCAGATATAAAAAGCTAAAAGTTTTCAAACATTATCTTATTTCTAAACATGGGGAGGGGTTTTTAGAATCGTTTTCAGATAGTTCAAGATACCTAATAATAAATAACCCAATCTATCACAAAGGCAAGTCTTCACTTACTTCATTAGTAGCTTGTTTCTCTTGGTAAAGTGTATTGTAGAACTTACTGAGGAGGATATGCCTTTGGTTTAACTAAGTTTTTCAGATTTTTAACTCTCCCTTTTGTGATACATAACATAATCCAATAACTGGAATTAAAGTTAGTACCATAATTATAATTGGCGGATGGGCTGAACTACCGCTTAATAAATTTACAAAATCTGGTAAAGTCCAAAATAAGTGAACGATAAATAACACAAAAGTTGCTGATTTTAATCCTTCAAGTGTTTTTAATCTAAGAGTGTAGATAACAGAGAGTACAGTTCCCAAATAAATGAATCCAAAAATATATAACATAATATCCAAAACTTCTAGGGCAGGTGCACTATTTGCTAATCCCTGGATATTAAAGTCGCTTATCATTTGATTTTTCATTTCACCTCCCATTTTTGCAAATACTAATGGAATAAATTGAATGACATCAAGAATTAATGTCACTATCAAGATAGTTTTAAAGTTTTTCATCCTAATTAATTTATGATTAATAATACTCCAATTTATAAATATTTATAAAGAATCCCAAAACCTACTTAACAAACAACGGCAAATCTTCACTTACTTCATTAGTAGCTTATTTCATTCTTGATAAAGTGTATCGAAGAACTTACTGAAGATATACCTGTGATTTAAAATAAAAATGCACCCCGTTCTCTTGCTATTATATCCATTGCCAACCATAACTCTTTTGGTTGCTGACTTGAATACCTGTGTTTAGCCCAAGTAATAAATGATTTCATCTTTGGGAAGCCAAATCTTACACAGCCAATAGCATCAGCCATTTCCTGCGCTGTAAATAACTCTATTTTCTTATTATTCTCATCAAGTATTGTGGCGAAAGTTCCTTTCTCAAACTCTTCGTTGGTGCTAAACCAACAGGAAGGTTTTTTTAGTCCCAGTTTCTTCTCTGCCCCACTTGTTTTTATTTCCCAATCTATCATAATGCTATGAGCGTGGATGAGGTTTGTGTAGTGATAGTAAATCATATCTATTGTTTTATTAGTTCCATTAGTTTAGTTGCTTCTGCTTGTTTGTCATCCCTTCCGCAATAATGGCGCAACATAGTAGCCGATTTGTGACCTGAAACACTCTGTATTAGCCTCTCGGGGATATCGTTGTTGTAAAGCTGGGATAGGCAGGTTTTTCTAAATCCGTGACTGCTAAAAGCCTCCCATTTAGGTATAGACCTTATCTCGCTTTTATTCTTACTTACTCTTACTGATTTATCAGTTGGCGCATCTATCCCAGCCAATCGGCAAAGGGTCTTTATGTGTTTGTTGTAAGTAACGTTATGAATGATGCGAAATAAGCCAGTTTCTATGAGTTCTATTGCCTGTTTATCCGCTACTGGAACAACTACCTCCTCAAAAGTTTTATAGGTCTTGTAAGAGCAGTAATAGGCTCCATTTTCCTTTGTGAAGTTTGATGAGGTTAGTGGTGGATGGAGTTGCTCCCCGTTTTCTTTTACCCCCAGTAAATCACTTACCCTACATCCTACTACCATTTGAATGATTGCTAATCTATGAGCGTTTGAAAGTGCTGGTTTTAGCCCCTCTAACTCTATAAATCGCTTTATTTCTTCATCTGTTAGTCTTATTATTTCTTCGGGCTTTGGCGGGGGGCATTCGGGTCTTTTCCAAGTCCTTCCAAAGCCTTGATAAACTCCCTCTTCTTCCATCTCAATCTCTGCGAATGAAAATAGCCTTTTCATAAGTGCCATTTTTTTTGCGAGAGTTTGGTTTCCATACCCTTTTGTTTTTTTACAATAGGCAAAAAACTTATTCAAATCAGCCTTTTTAGTATTTTGAAGAGTAAGCGTAGCCCTATCCTCCATCGCTTTGGATGAAAGCCACTCATTTATTAGATTTTTGAAACTCTTGTAGTGCCTGATAGTTCCACTTGATAGACCAATACCTCCCTTTTTATTATTTAGAACTGGTGCCATCTCAATAAACTCATCTATCATTTTGAGTAGTGGAGTTTCTTTTGTGATTGTCTCCTCTTCTTTTCCTGTCCTAACCCGTTTATGGGCTTTTACTATCGCTTTTTTTAGAACTGCTTTATTGGGCGGTTCCTCATTACAATAATCTTTATAATAGCCTCTAATGAATGTTAGGATGTTGTTTCTATTGTCTTCAATCCATCTACCCTCAATCCGCTTTTCTTTTACTTTGCGCCTCTCGTAGTTCCAATCTACGGGGGCTACAAATACTCCCGTTGTTGTTGAAATCTGCTTCCTGCTTCCGTCATAATCCTTTATGTAAGTTGCTACACGGATATTGACCTCTTCATTTGGGAGAACCTGACCGCTTCGGTCAGTTTTCTCCTTCATCTTAAATTGTAGTTTCATTAATAATAACTAAGTATTCTATTAGCCATTTCATCTTCAATATTCAATTTCTTAACAGAGCAGCTAATATTAGTTGCTTTCTTACCAATCTCCTGATAAGTATGATGATTTGGATTTACATTATACTTACCCCCAAGAACATCTGTAAGCACATGAAGGCTTATTTCTATATCTTCGTTTTCAAAAATTGGAAGGTCATATATAGTTACTATTGAACCATCCCAGGAATTTAAGACATTGACATTTACTCTTTCTACAATTTGAAGGGTGCTACTCTGCTTCACACTACCCTCATTTGTTTGTTGATTTTTCATATTTCAAACTTATTTAGATTGTGTGGCGATTTCGCCACAACTTTTGCGGTGAAACCCATTCTAATGCCCTCCTAATGCTATTTCCTTTTTTTTTAGGAAGTCAAATGGATGCTATAAAGTCAGTAAATACGCTGTTTTCCCTGTTTTTGTAAGATGTGTAATATGTTCTCCCTGGGTCACGAATAAATCAACAAAAAGTGGAAACGAAGCAAGCTCAAAATAAAGAGCTTGCTTTTTATTTTGAGTGATGCTGGAGTTTCTTTTGTTGATTTTCAAAGCGGAGCTTTATGAGAATCTTTCATTTTCTTTTAGCTATTGGGAAAATCATAAATATCTTATTTTAAACTACTTAAAAATATTTGAGTACGATTCTTTTGAAGAGGACCCACACTAGGAGTTATTGATTTTTTTAAGATTTTGTATCTTGATATTTTAAACAGAAAATCAATTGCATTTAAACTTGTCCGATAGGGATATAAGTACAGAAAAAGCAGCTCAGCTTTTAGAAACTCATTACGGAATTAAAGGAAAATTACTTCTACTTCCAGGTGAAATTGATTTTAATTTCAAAGTCACCACTGCAGAGAAAAAGCGGTATGTTTTTAAAATTGCACCCAAAGATGTTGATTTTGATTATTTGGATTTTCAGCAAAAAATTCTTTTGCATCTCAAAGGGCAAGATGCACCTCAGGTTATACCGGACCTCCATCAAAATCCCACTGCAGTTTTTTATTACGACCAAGGTGAAATACGATCGATGCGTTTGCTGTCATGGATTTCAGGGCGAGTTTGGAGTCAGGTCAACCCTTATACTAAAACCTTACGCTATCGTCTTGGGGTCTTCTGTGGGAGTTTAACCCAGCGGTTGCAGTCTTTTGACCATCCCTATGCCCACCGATACTTTGAATGGGATTTAGCCCAAGGGAAATGGGTAGAAGAGCATTTGAGTCTTTTTAATAAAAAACAAAAAGCTACCATACAGTTTTTTATTGATTCCTTCAAGGACATTCAAGAATCCTATCAAACCCTGAGAAAAAGTGTAGTGCACAACGACGCAAATGACAACAACATCATCGTATCCGAGGATGTAGTCAGTCCAAGTATCTGTTCGCTAATAGATTACGGAGACGCGATTCACACCCAGACCATAAACGATCTTGCTATTTGTTGTGCATACGCCATTATGGACGTTCCCGATCCGCTAGAGGCAGCACTTCCTTTGGTAAAAGGATATCACGATTCTTTTCCACTTGAAGAAAACGAACTTGCTATTTTATACACACTTATTGGAATGCGCCTTGTAGTGTCTGTTACCAAATCCGCGATCAATAAAATAGAGAACCCCACTAATGAATATTTGGGGATTAGCGAAAAACCAGCATGGGAGCTTCTTCAAAAGTGGGTTACTATTACTGCAGACTTTGCACATTTTCGATTTCGAGAAGCCTGTGGACTAGAGCCCCATCCCCACTATTCTGATTTTGTAGCCTGGGCAAAACAGGAAGATGTTTCACTACAAGCACTCTTCCCAACTTTAGAAAGAACCTCTGTATTTCCATTAGATTTAAGTGTTTCTAGTTCTTGGGTGGGGAGAGAAGAAACCTTTAATGACTTGGACCACTTTCAATTTAAATTGAATCAAATCCAAAAAACAAATTCTGACAAACTCATAGCCGGGGGATATTTAGAACCTCGGTCACTTTACACCTCTTCAGCCTATGACAAATACGGAAACGAAGGACTGGAAAAAAGATGCATTCACCTAGGGGTTGATTTTTGGGTTCCCGCTACCACATCTGTCCATGCTTTGTATGAAGGGGAAGTAGTTATGGCGGTCAATGACAAGGGCGATAAAGCATATGGGGGAATGATTGTACTAGGGCACAATGTAAAAGACATCACATTTTATACGCTTTATGGTCATTTATCAAAAAAAAGTATAGCAGAAGTTAACATCGGTAAAAAAATAAGCAAAGGAGCTTGTCTAGGATGGATCGGAAAAGTCATAGAAAACGGCAATTGGGCGCCCCATTTACATTTTCAAATCACACTTTCGCTTTTAAATTATCAAAACGATTTTCCAGGAGTCACCTATCACAAACAAATCCAGACCTGGAAATCCCTTTGTCCCGACCCTAACTTGCTTTTTAAAAATGTTGATTTGAACGTATCAACAGAAGTAAATACAGAAGCCCTAATAAAAGATCGCAAAGCACACTTGGGAAGAGGCATGAGTTTACAATACCAAACTCCTATTCATATGGTTCGTGGCGAGGGAGCTTTCTTGGTCGATCAAAATGGGCGGCATTATCTAGACATGGTCAATAACGTAGCGCACGTCGGTCATGAACATCCTCAGGTGGTCAGAGCGGGGCAGCTTCAAATGGGGCAACTCAATACCAATACCCGTTATTTACATGAAAATATAAACCGTCTTGCCAAACGATTGACCGCTACTTTTCCCAAAGAATTGAGTGTGGTTCACTTTGTCAATTCTGGAAGTGAAGCCAATGAACTCGCCCTGCGAATGATGAAAACCGTTACGGGTTCTAATCAAATCCTAGCCTGTGAGTCAGGCTACCACGGAAATACCAAATCTTGTATTGATATGAGCTCGTATAAATTTGATGGAAAAGGAGGAAGTGGCAAACCGGAACACATACATATTTTTCCGATACCCGACCCCTTTAGAGGGAAATATCGCGGGGCGGATACGGCTGGTGATTATGAACGTGAAGTGGAAGATCTAATAGGCCTTTTAGAAAAACAGGAAAAAAAGGTAGGAGGATTGATAGTGGAACCCATCATCAGTTGTGGAGGACAGATTGAATTGCCAAAAACGTTTCTGCAAGGGGCATTTAAAGCGGTGAGAAAAGCTGGAGGACTATGTGTGGTTGACGAAGTTCAAACGGGATTTGGTCGTGTAGGATCTCATTTTTGGGGGTTTGAATTGTATGATGTCGTTCCTGATATTGTAACCATCGGGAAACCTCTAGGAAATGGACATCCTGTAGCTGCTGTGGTTTGTACCCCAGAAGTAGCTGCGCAATTCAATAACGGAATGGAGTTTTTCAATACGTTTGGGGGTAATCCAGTTTCCTGTGCTATTGCCCACGAGGTTTTGGAGGTTATAGAAGAAGAAAAACTTCAAGAAAATGCACTTACTATTGGAAGTTTTTTAAAATCAGGATTACGGGATTTAGCAAAACAGCATCCCATTTTAGGTGATATTCGTGGCCAGGGCTTGTTTCTCGGTGTAGAATTTGTGGATAAGGATCTTCAGCCCCTTGCGGCTGAGGCAGATTATGTGATCAACAGAATGAAGACCTATGGAGTTCTTCTAAGTACCGATGGACCTGATCACAATGTTATTAAAATCAAGCCCCCATTGGTGTTTTCTATGCAAGATGCCCGTTATTTTTTAAACCATTTATCCCTTGTTTTGCGAGAAGATTGTATTCAATCAGGATAATAAATTTATACTAAGACAATGATTGATTTTTTTTTGTAAATTGTTTTATCTATAAATTATATATTATGAATGAAATAGTAGTCGTAATTATTGGTGCAATTGTTCTTGTAGGAGGCGTTATTTTATACGCTGTTGTTTCTACAGCCACAGGACTAGAAGAAGATAAAAATCAAAACTACATACCGGATTGGATTGAAAAAAAATTCCCTTCAATTTTTAAGGGAGGTAAGGATCTATAGGATACGATTTTTAAAAAAAATAGAATTTGTTTGTGTTTAAAAGCAATAAACATCAAATTTGTGTTTGTTTAAATCGCATTAAATTACCATCATGAGACCATACCTTCTTAACTTTCTTTTTGTATCCTTTCTTTTTCTAACACAAGTAAAGGGGCAAACACAAGAAAATCCCTGGTTATTTTCTGTCAATTCAAACCTGATACTTCTCAATGAAGAAGGAGTTGAATCTGGAATTAATTTTGGTGGTCCTGCCCTAAGCTTGAGTCGAAACCTTTTTGGAGGGATTTCTTTAGGGACTCAATACGCTTTGGGTAAAGTAGCTAATTTTAACGAATCCTATGACTATTCCTCTCTTGATGGGTTTTTAAAAGTAAATCTCTTAAACGGTAATGTTTTGCCTTACGTTATTGGGGGATATGGTTTTTCCCTATTTTCAGATGGATCAGATAGACCCGGTTTTTTCCCCTCTACAGAAACGAGTAGAACTCTTTTTGGAGGTGTAGGAATTTCTTTCTATCTCAGCGATAAATTTGCGGTAAACCTCCAATCTACCTTCAGGTCTATGAATGAAAATGATGGATTTGATCACATTCAAAATTTTGTGGGCTTGAGTTACGGTTTTGGATCTGGAGACACCGATGGGGATGGTGTTTCTGATAAAAAAGATAAATGCCCCAATGTTCCCGGCCTTAAAGAATATGAAGGCTGTCCCGATACAGATGGTGATTCAATTATTGACAAAGAAGACCAATGTCCAGAAATTCCTGGATCTCCAGAATTTAACGGTTGTAAAGATACGGATGGAGATGGAATTGCAGATCCAGAAGATAGTTGCCCAGAAGTTGCAGGCACTCTCGAAATGAGCGGCTGTCCGGACACAGATGGCGATGGCGTTGCGGATCCCTTGGATGAGTGTGTCAATAGTTCAGGTCCTGAGGAAAACAACGGTTGTCCATGGCCTGATACAGATGGGGATGGTGTAAACGACAACGAGGACCTCTGTAAGGATGAGCCAGGTTCTGCTGAAAATAATGGTTGTCCTGAATTGTCTAACGAGATTATGGCTACTCTAAATGAGTTTGGCGCAAGAATAAATTTTGCTGCTAATAGCTATCAAATATTCGGTCGTAAAACACTTGAAAATTTAGAAAAAATAAAAACCCTCTTGTCAGAAAATCCTGATGGAAACCTATTGATAGAGGGCTATGCTTCTGCTGACGGAGAAGAGAATTACAATATTGAACTCTCTGTAAAACGCGCTGAGGCGGTTCGGACGTATCTGATTGGTATTGGTGTCTCTGAAACACGACTTGAAGTTCAAGGTTATGGAGAGGAGAGTCCTATTGGTGATAATGAACAACCTGAAGGGAGAGCAGTAAACCGTCGTGTTCAGTTTAAATTAAAGCGTAATTAAGCCTTTTTAAGTAATTGAATTTTAGCTTCTGGATCAGGGGCTCCAAATACATAACTTCCAGCTACAAGAACATCAGCTCCGCAGGAGATGAGTTTGGAAGCGTTCTTATTGGTTACACCCCCGTCTATCTCTATCAAACAGGAAGTCTTTTTATTTTCAATGAGTTCTTTTACTTCTTTGACTTTTTCAAAAGTATTTTCAATAAAGGATTGTCCGCCAAAACCTGGATTGACGCTCATTAAACAGACCAAGTCGATGTCTTGGATAATCTCACTCAGGCTTTGAATGGGTGTGTGCGGGTTTAAAGCAACTCCCGCTTGCATCCCGCAGCCTTTTATTTTTTGAATGCTTCGGTGTAAATGAGTACAGGCCTCATAATGTACGGTTAGAATTTCCGAACCCAAAGCGGCAAAGGTTTCGATATAACGATCGGGATCTACAATCATCAAATGCACATCCAGTGGTTTCTGTACGTGTTTTTGGATGGCTCTGAGAACAGGCATTCCAAAAGAAATATTGGGTACAAAAACTCCATCCATAATATCGATATGAAACCAATCGGCTTCACTGGAGTTGACCATCGCTATGTCTCGCTCCAAGTTGGCAAAATCAGCGGCGAGGAGGGAGGGTGCTATTCGTATGGACATAAAATATATTTGAAGTACAAAGATATAAAAAAAGCAACCCTTGGGTTGCTTTAATTCTTTATCCTAAATAGGTTTTGAGAATTTTACTTCTCGAGGTGTGTTTCAATCTTCGAATGGCTTTTTCTTTAATTTGACGAACCCGTTCCCTAGTGAGATCAAAGGTTTCCCCAATTTCTTCTAAAGTCATCGCATGTTGATCTCCCAATCCAAAATACAAGCGAACTACATCAGCTTCTCTAGGTGTCAAGGTTTCTAGAGCACGTTCTATTTCCGTTCGAAGAGACTCATGCAGTAGGGTTCTGTCTGGGTTTGGTGACTCACCACTGTTCAATACATCGTATAAGTTCGAATCCTCTCCTTCTACTAGGGGTGCATCCATGGATACGTGTCGCCCTGAGTTTTTAAGCGATTCTTTCACATCGTTGATAGTCATGTCCAATTCCTTGGCAATTTCCTCAGCAGAGGGGGCTCTTTCGTGCGCCTGCTCTAGAAAAGCATAGGTTTTATTGATCTTGTTGATGGATCCAATTTTATTGAGTGGAAGACGGACAATACGAGACTGCTCTGCCAAGGCTTGCAAAATAGATTGACGAATCCACCAAACGGCATACGAAATAAACTTGAATCCCCGAGTTTCGTCAAAACGTTGTGCGGCCTTGATCAAACCGAGGTTACCCTCGTTGATTAAGTCGGGGAGTGTTAAGCCTTGATTTTGGTACTGTTTAGCCACAGAAACAACAAATCGCAAATTGGCTTTGGTCAATTTTTCAAGGGCAATTTGGTCTCCCGCCTTGATTCGTTGTGCCAATTCAACTTCTTCCTCCGCAGTAATTAGATCTACTTTTCCAATTTCCTGTAAGTATTTGTCTAGGGAAGCGGTCTCCCGATTCGTAACCTGCTTGGTTATCTTGAGCTGTCTCATTTAAACTATATTTAAATCAAAGTAATACTAGTAATACGAACAAAAAATGCGAATGTTTCAAAAAGCGCCTAAAAAATGTATTATTTTTTTTCAGGTCTAGGTAATAAAGCTTTTCGAGACACTTTTTCCTTTCTCGTACGCGAGTCGATTCCGAAATATTTTACATCTAAAACATCTCCTAGATTCACCACATCACTAACATTTTCCGTACGTTCCCATGCGAGTTCACTCACGTGAAGTAAGACTTCGTTGCCCGGTGCTTCAAGATATTCCACCACTGCTCCAAAATCAAGCATCTTGATGACCTTTACTTCGTACGTTTCTCCAACTTGAGGTTTAAAGGTTATCGAATCTATTTTTGCTTCCACCATGGCAATCCCTTCAGGAGAAGTACCTAAAATTTCAATAATTCCTTCTTCGGTCACAGGATCTTCGTTTACTACAATCGTACAACCTGATTCTTTCTGAAGTTCTTGAATTACTTTTCCACCAGGTCCGATCAATGCTCCAATATACTCGTTCGCAATACGACGGTAAATCATTTTTGGTGCATGTTCTTTTACCTCTTGGTTTGGAGTATCAATAGTGTCTGTAAGGTGTTTAAGAATGTGTAATCTTCCTTCTCTAGCTTGATTTAATGCTTGGGTCATGATATCAAAACGCAAACCTTTTATTTTGATGTCCATTTGACACGCTGTGATTCCGTCGGCTGTTCCAGTGACTTTAAAATCCATATCTCCTAGGTGATCTTCATCTCCTAGAATATCGGATAATACAGCATATTTTTCGTCTTCCGTAATCAATCCCATTGCAATTCCAGAAACGGGCTTATTAATTTGAACTCCAGCATCCATCAAAGCCATGGTCCCTGCACAAACAGTGGCCATAGATGACGAACCATTAGATTCTAAAACCTCAGACACGACACGGATGGTATAGGGACTGTCCGCAGGTACTACTTTTTTCAATGCACGTTGTGCTAAGTTTCCGTGACCTACTTCACGTCTTGACGTTCCGCGTAAGGGTCGTGCTTCACCTGTTGAAAAAGGTGGGAAGTTATAATGCAGATAGAAGCGTTCTTCTCCTTGCTCTGTCGGTAGATCGATGATATTGGCTTCCCTGGATGTTCCAAGGGTTACTGTAGCTAAAGCTTGCGTTTCTCCCCGCGTAAAAATAGAAGAACCGTGTGCGGAAGGAAGGTAATCCACTTCACACCATATAGGTCGGATGTCTGTTGTTTTTCTTCCGTCTAAACGAACACCTTCATTCAATACTAAGTCACGAACTGCTTTCTTTTGTGCTTCTTTGGTGTATCGGGAGATTAACGCTCCTTTTTCTTCTAGCTCTTCTTCAGAAAACTTTGAGATGTAGTTTTCTTTGATTTCAGAGAATTGTTCAGAACGTTCTCCTTTGGAGAGTGCTTTTTTAGCGATGTCATAAAAGCTCTGATAGGTAGCTTCTATGACTTCTTTTTGTAATTCTGCATCTGCATCTTCTTCTTCGTAGGTGCGGGTTTCTTTTTTTCCTGCGGCTTCTGCTAAAGCAACTTGAGCACGAATTTGATCTTTAATTGCTTCGTGTCCAAAAGCGATTGCATCGAGCATTTCTTCCTCAGAAATTTCATCAAATTCACCTTCAACCATGGCCACAGAATCTTCACTTGCACCAATCATAATGTCTATATCCGACCCAGCGAGTTGTTCTTTGCTGGGGTTTATAACAAACATTCCGTCTACGCGGGCTACACGTACTTCGGAGATAGGATATTCGAAAGGAATATCAGAAAGTTGAATCACTGTAGAAGCGGCTAAGCCTGCTAGCGAGTCGGGCATTACTTGGTCATCATGAGACATCAATTGGATCATGACTTGCGTCTCAGCGTGATAGTCACTAGGGAAAAGAGGGCGTAATACGCGATCCACCAATCGCATGGTGAGAACCTCTTGGTCACTAGGACGGGCTTCTCTTTTAAAGAACCCTCCTGGGAATCTTCCGGCTGCTGCAAATTTTTCGCGGTAATCTACTGTCAGGGGTAGAAAGTCTACTGGACTAGCAGTTCTAGCGGAAACTACTGTAGCTAGGAGCATACAGTTGCCCATTCGGACTACTACAGACCCATCGGCTTGTTTGGCTAGTTTCCCCGTTTCTAGGGTAATGGTTCTTCCGTCTTCTAGACGGATTTCTTGGGTAAATGTTTTTGGAATCATTTTTCATTTTTTGGTTAAAACTTCTGTTGTGTGTTGTTGCAACCAATGAAAACCAAGATTCAGTATAACTTTAGGGTTTTCTGGATTACTTACGTAAACCTAATTCTTTTACAATACTTCTATAACGCTCAATGTCTTTGGATTTTAAATAATCCAGGAGACTTCTGCGTTTTCCTACCAAACGAACCAAGGAACGTTCCGTGTTAAAATCTTTACGATTTGATTTTAGGTGATCCGATAAATGTTGAATTCGGTGGGTAAAGAGGGCGATTTGTCCCTCAGGTGAGCCTGTGTCTTTTTCAGACTTTCCGTGCTTTTTAAAGATACTTTCTGTAACTTCTTTTGAATTGTACATGCCAATATTAATTTTAATGATTTTTATGTATTCGTTATTTTAACGAGCGGCAAATATACAATTAAAGAAATGTAAACCAATTAATTTCAATCAAATAAGGATGAAATTATTTTCGAACAGGCTGATTTAGAATTAAATCGATATACAAATTGATTTTATCTTTGAGGTCATTTCGATGTGAGATAAAGTCTAAAAAGCCTTTTTCCAATTGAAATTCACTAGTTTGGAAGCCCTCGGGCAATTCTTTTCCCGTGGTGTCTTTCACCACTCGGGGTCCTGCAAACGCGATCAAGGCTTTTGGTTCTGCGATATTGATGTCCCCTAACATCGCGTAGGATGCGGTAGTTCCTCCTGTAGTGGGATCCGTACAGAGAGAAATGTAGGGTAATTTTGCTTCGGCGAGCTGCGCTAATTTGGCTGAGGTTTTGGCCATTTGCATCAAGGAGGTTGCCGATTCCATCATCCGTGCCCCTCCTGATTTGGAAATAATGACCAAAGGGAGTTTGTGTTTGATTGCATAGTCCGTGGCACGAGCAATTTTCTCTCCCACTACAGACCCCATAGAACCTCCTATAAAACGAAAGTCCATACTGGCAAGGACTAGTTTTTTACTTTTGGAAGGGCCTACTGCTGTTCGTATGGCGTCATGAAGCCCCGTTTTTTGATAAGCGTCCTTGAGACGGTTGCTGTATTTTTTGGAGTCTTCGAACTTTAAAAAATCCTTGGATTTTAGTTTCTCATTGAGTTCTACAAATTCGTTGTCATCAAAAAGAATTTCAAAGTACTCCTTGCTGCCAATGTGAACATGGTAGTCGTCTTCTGGACTGACATATTTATTTTCAGCGAGTTCTTTGGCTTCAATAATTTTACCCGTAGGGGTTTGATACCATAGTCCTTTGGGAATGTCCTTTTTTTCTTCCGTCTTGGTATGAATCCCTTTTTCGCTTCTTTTAAACCAACTCATATGTCCCTTTTAATCAATGATAAAAATAAATGAAAATTAGAGCGTATTTACATTATTTAAGTCTTCAAACGCCTTTTTTAAACGCGTTTTAAACGTTTCTTCACCCAGGCGAAGCCACTTTCTGGGATCGTAGTGTTTTTTGTTAGGTTGGTCAGCGCCTTCGGGATTTCCGATTTGGTTTCTAAGGTACTCTACCTGGTCATTCATATAATCTCGAATTCCTTCTGTAAAGGCAAATTGAAGGTCGGTATCAATGTTCATTTTGATTACGCCATAGCCTATAGATTCCTCAATTTCTGCTTGGGTAGATCCAGAACCGCCGTGGAAAACAAAGTCAACCGTGTTTTTTGGAAGTTGGTATTTATCTGAAATATACTCTTGAGAATTCTTCAGAATTTTAGGCGTTAGTTTAACATTCCCCGGTTTGTAAACTCCGTGAACATTTCCAAAGGCTGCCGCTACAGTAAATTGCGAACTTACCTTGCTCAATTCTTCAAAAGCGTAGGCTACTTCTTCGGGTTGGGTGTAAAGTTTAGAAGCATCTACATCGCTATTGTCCACACCGTCTTCTTCTCCTCCGGTAATTCCCAATTCGATTTCTAAAGTCATTTCCATCTTGGACATGCGCTCTAGATAGCTTTTACAAATGCTGATATTTTCTTCTATGGGTTCTTCGGAAAGATCAATCATGTGCGAGCTGAACAAAGACTTACCGTGTTGTTGGTAGTAAGTTTCGCTAGCGTCTAACAATCCATCAATCCACGGGAGAAGATTTTTTGCACAATGGTCAGTATGTAAAATAACGGAAGCTCCATAGGCTTCTGCCAGTTCGTGAACATGTTTTGCTCCAGCAATGGCTCCTGCAATAGCTGCTTTTTGGTTTTCGTTTGAAAGGCCTTTTCCAGCATTAAATTGAGCGCCTCCATTAGAAAATTGAATAATTACTGGGCTGTTTAAAGTAGCAGCGGTTTCCAACACAGCATTGATGCTGTTACTGCCAATTACATTTACTGCGGGAAGGGCAAAAGCTTTTGCTTTGGCAAGTTTAAAGACTTCTTGCAGTTGGGTTCCAGTGAGTACACCAGAAGGGATAGAATGATTCATCAATTTTGGTTTGATGCAAAAATAGAAACTATTTTGATTTTAGAATGGATAATTGATTCCGATATTAAAAACGGCGTTTTTAAAATTGTATTCCGCCCACCAGCGTTGCTCTAAGGGAAGCGCTGGATTATAGGTTTTGAAACCCGTATCAAAGCGGAAGACAAAAAAATCAAAATCATAACGCAGTCCAAATCCTGAGCCAATAGCAATTTCAGAGAGGTCTTCCAAACCTTCAAATTTCATTTTTGGATCTTCGATATCATCCATAGGTTCCCACACATTTCCCAAATCGATAAAGAGCCCTCCTTTCAAAGGACCTGTAATGGGAAAACGATATTCCAGATTAAAGGCCAACTTAAAATTAGCTTCGTTAAATTCATTGATGTTACTACTGATACCGGGACCTAGTTTATAGGCTTTCCAAGCTCTGTTGTCATTTGCTCCCCCTGAGAAATACGATCGGGCAAAAGGGATGTTCGTAGCATTTCCAAAAGGCAAAGCGATTCCTGTAAAGGCGTGAAATGCAAAGACCCGCTCCCTGCCTAACGACCAGTGCTTAATGTAATCTAACTCCGTCTTAATGTATTGGGAGGGGCTCACTCCGCCTAGAATATTTTGACCCAACTCATTTTGATTGGAATTAATAGTTTTTAAAAATTGGTTTAAAAGAGTACCTACCCAATCCAATTTCCATCTCAGTTGATAAAAGGTGTTGTCAAAAATGCTTTCTTGACTATTGAAGTTCATACTGAACGAGGATCCCAAGATTAGGTTGTTTGCCGTAAGTCGGTCTAGGCGTTCTTTGACGGTATTCACCGTTTTAAAAGCTTCATCTTCTATGTCTAGAGGTGTTTCATTATTGAGTACAGCGGCAATAAATTGGCTTGTCCCCTCTGGAATCACTAAATTTCCTGAAGAATCTAAGCTGTTTGGATCCGTATTGTAGTCTAGTGCAATTCGATTTAAGCGGTCGTAGGAGTTTCGATAAACATTAAAGTAGTTGGATAAATTTCTGTTGTTTACAAATTCGAGATCGATCCATTTGAACTGTATTCTTTTTCTCTCTTTGGGTTGCCAATCAAACTGATAGGTCCCTTTAAAAAACTGCTTGTCCAAACCAATGTTTTCTTGAAGACTGGTTCCCAATATGAGCTCAGTTTTTGGTGCCATGGTGGGAGGTATCCAGTCTTTTTTACTAAAAGGGAGAAGCAGTCGGGGAACACTTAATTTAACATCTGCTCCAAGTTCAAAAAGATTAAAAAATTGATCCCCACTCTGGGCAATGTCTCTAGAGGCTCCCAGGGTATTTTTTAGATTTACCTCCAAAAGCTCTGCCCCTCGGAATACATTTCGTATTCCCAAACCACCGCCCAAACCAATACCAAAATCTTGAATATTCGAATGCGATAAATCCAGATCAAACCCCAATGAAAATCGCTCCCTTGGAGTCAATAAAATTGTAGCCTTCAATGCCTCTTTTTCTCCAGCTATTGGGGTGTAATTGATGCTGGGATATTTAAAATTTTTCAGATTGGTAAAATAACGGTAGGTTAAATTTCGATCTTCATCACTGTACAAATCTTCAAGTTGAATTGAAATCCCAGAGTGGATCGCCTTGGGACGATATTTTAGAGCCCCTTTACTGAAAAGTGTGATGTCTTTAAAAGCCAATGAATCGGTAAATTGAGAAAGGCTAGTTTCAGAATCCAAATTATCAATATATACGTCAATATCCTTGATTTTGAATTGGGTATAGGGAATTTTTACAAGTGTATCATTGATCCGTTGTTGGATGTCTTCGATTCTAATGGTAACGGGTATCTTTAAATCTTTTCCCGTACTGTCTATGGCTGCGGTAAACTGGATACTGTTTTGTTGAAAATTATAAATCCCATTGTTTCTAAAAAGTAAAAACAAGCGTTCTCTTTCCTCTTCAAATTTGTTGATTTCAAAAGGGGCGCCTTCTTGAATGATTTGATCTTCTCGGTTTTCTACATACAAGCGTTCAAGTTGGGAGGATTCTATTGCAGCGGTGATGTAATCAATAAGGTATTTTTTGTTCGGCTGGATTTGGTATTTTAAAACGAGCTTTTGGCTTTCGATTTCTTCGGTATTACTAATGACTTCAACATCGTAATATCCCAAATTTTTATAGTATTGAACGATTCTTTTTTTGGAAACTTCGACTGCCGTACTGTCCAAAACTGCTGGAGGCTCTCCTGTTTTTTTTAGCCATGCATTAAATTTTTCTCCGTACGTGCTCAAAGCATCAATTTGCTTTTGTGAAATCCACTTTTCCAAACGTTTTTGTCTGTTTTTCTTTTTCTTGAGCCATTTTTCAAACTGGCCCTTGGGATCTGGGTGTGCTGTTTCATAAAGAATTTTCCCTACAGGAATTCCTAGAAACTTTTTATTTGAAGGAGTGGTGATAATAAAGTTTACCGGATTATTTTTTGACAAACGCCCGGCTTCATAGACTTCGTTGCGTTCGATAGTAGGGCTTTGATTTTTAAATGCACGTGTACCAGAACAAGCACCCAAAATTAGGCTGATGACAAGGAGAATGATTAATTTTGTAAGGAGGCGATACACGAAACTTGTTTATAGCTTCAAAAATAAGTCATTTTTATGGTCAGTAAGAGTCAACAGAAACAAATCCTCCAATTAAAACAAAAAAAGTACCGACAGAAGTTCGGTCTTTTTGTCGCTGAGGGGACTAAAGTTGTAGAAGAATTGCTCGCCTCAAATTGGAAATATAATTCTTTATTTTCCCAGAAAGACCACTTTCATCCCCAAGCCATTCCCGTGGATTTGAAAACCATGAAGCAGATTACTCATTTTAAAACTCCGAGTCCTTTTTTGGGTGTTTTTGAGATTCCTGAACCTCCTATTGTTCCACCTTCACCCATTACCCTTGCTGTGGACGGAATAGGAGATCCTGGAAATTTAGGAACCATCCTCCGTCTTTGTGATTGGTTTGGAGTGGATGAATTGATTTGTAGTGCAGAAACCGTAGATTGTTTTAATCCCAAAGTGGTACAGGCTTCCATGGGTTCTATCGCACGGGTTTCTTGTCGTTATGAAACGAATCTGGCATCCTGTCTCACAGCTTTAGAAAAACCTATATTTGGTGCTGATGGCACAGGGAAATCCTTGTATCAGACCCAACTCCCTATAGCAGCAACTTATGTTTTTGGAAGCGAATCGCATGGCCTTTCAAAGGTTGTAAATGGACTACTAGAGGCCAAAATAGCAATACCTAACTTACGCTCCGGTCAGGGGGCTGAGAGTTTAAATGTCGCCACGGCAACAGCTATCTTTTTGAGTGAAATTTTTAGAGGGGCACAATCATTCAAAGGTGATGATTAGCGATATGCCTCGGCTAAATATGTTTACAATATTCCTGGTCCATGGACTGTCTGGGGATGCATCGGGAATCAATTCGTTCTGAAAAGAAAAAATGCTGCGTAGTGACGGGGAAAATTTAAAGTAATACAAATAAAATTCAAAGCCTAGCCCCAACTCGTAGTTTAAATTTTGGGACGTAGTTCTGAAGACATTACTTGCGTTGTCATCCGAATTTTTTTCATTGCTGGAAAGATTAAAATCAGTAGAAATTCCAGCTAAAAGAAAAGGACGGAAGTTATTAATTCTCTTGGTATTTATTTTTATGTAAAGCGGAAGGTGGATATAGGTTGATTTGACTTCTCGAAAACGATCTGATTCCCTAGTAAACTCCGGAAATTCAGGATAAACCAATTCTCTCTGATTGTAATAAAGTCCGGGCTCAAACCGCAAATTGAAGTACGTATTGATTCGCAAATCTCCGATAAGACCTACGTTAAAACCATTTTTTTGAATGACCTCAATGTCTTTGTATATCAGTTCTTTATAATAATTTGTGATGTATTCAAATTTAAAATCGTATTGATTGGTTCCCAAGAAATAACCATAGTGTACGGGTCTTTTGTCAAAATTGGGAAGATTTATAATCCGTTCCTTGACCACAGGGTATTGAGCCTTTATTTTGTTTATTGACAAACAAAAAACAAGGCAAACGATAACACTAAAAAAGCTACGGTTTCTTCGCAAAATAGATAGAAGCCACCCCTAAGGTTTGTGGGAAATCTTCCACTGCTATAAACCCATTTTTCTTTAAAATATTGTTGAATGCTTTACCACAGGGAAAAGCCGCTGCGGAGTCCGATAAATATTGATAGGCAGTTCTATTTTTAGAAAAAAGCTTTCCGATAAAAGGCATCACTTTTTGGGTGTATAAAGAATACAAAGATTTTAGGATTGGATTTTGGGGGACTGCTGTTTCCAGAATCACCAAGGCCCCTTGGGGTTTGAGAACCCTTCGTATTTCTTGAAGGCCGAGATCCAGGTGCTCAAAATTTCGTACACCAAAAGCAATGGTGACCCCATCAAAGGTGTCGTTTTCAAAAGATAAGGCTTCCGAATCTCCGAGCTGCATTTCGATTCGCTGGTCCAGCCCCTGTGCTTTTACCTTTTGTTTGCCAATCTCCAACATTCCTGGAGAAATGTCCAAACCAATGATTTTTTTGGTTTTCAATTTGGAAAGAGCCAGAACTAAATCTCCCGTTCCAGTAGCGATGTCTAAGAGCACCTGGTGTTTGTTTTTTTGGATCAAACGCACCACGCGTTTTCTCCAGATCACATCCACTCCCAATGTAATGACTCGATTTAAGAGGTCGTAACTTCTTGAAATCCCATTAAACATCTGGGTTACCTGCTTTTTTTTAGTTTCAGGATTGTTTTGGTTGGGTTTTACAGATTGTTTCATAGCGGCACCAAAGATAATGATTTGAAGGGCATCTTATTCTTGTTTTTAGATCCCGATGGTGAATATTCGTATATTTGTAGTGTACTTCAATTTCTTTTATGAAATCAGTCATGATAAGCAAGGCGTTAACAAACGAAATGACAAGTCCTGCATTCCATCTTAACGGTTTAAAAGTAACTCGTAACAGATGAAGATAATTATTGCAGGAGGGGGAGAGGTCGGATTCCACCTAGCGAAGCTCCTTTCCTATGAGTCGCTTGACATTACCTTAATAGATACCGATAAAGACCGGCTCAATTATGCTGAATCCCATCTAGATATTCGTGCGATTCGGGGCGATGCAATGTCCTTGACTCTAATGGAAGAAGCACAGGTGGCCAGTTCTGATCTTTTTATTGCGGTCACTGCCGAGGAGTCCCTTAATATTACGATTTGTGCCCTAGCGAAACAATTAGGGAGTAAACGGACCATAGCGCGTATCTCCAATATAGAACTGATCAAAGCACAAGACTCGATTAGCTTTCAAAGTATTGGCGTAGACGAAGTGATATCTCCTGAAGAGTTGGCTGCTGAGGAAATTCAGCAATTGTTGGATCAGTCGGCTTTCTCCAACAGTTACGAGTTTGAGGAAGGGGCTTTGACCTTAATAGGCACTCGTTTGGAAGAAGATGTTCCCTTTGTGGGTAAGTCTGTAAAAGAAGCAGCCACTATTTTTCCTGACGTCCATTTTATGCCCGTCGCCGTACAAAGGAAAGGTACTCAGATCACACTGGTTCCCCGTGGCGATACGTGTTTTGAAGAGGGCGATACGGTTTTTTTCATCACCCTGAAAGAGGGTGTAGAAGAGTTGTATAAATTGACTGGTAAAACCAAGGCCTCCATCAAAAATGTGATGATCTTAGGAGGAGGTCGTATTGGGTACAACACCGCTCGTGAGCTTTGCGAGAAAAAATTTAATGTAACCCTCGTTGAAAAAAATAAGAAAAAAGCTTTTGAGATTGCGGATTTACTTCCCAATACTTTGGTGATTCACGGAGATGGTAGAAATGCCGAATTGCTAGATGAAGAAAATCTTACGGGTATGGATGCCTTTATTTCGGTAACAGAAAACTCGGAGACTAACATTATGAGTTGTTTGATGGCACACTCCAAGAAAGTCAAAAAAACCATTGCTTTGGTTGAGAATATGGATTATTTTCAACTCTCGCACTCCATTGGAATCGATACGTTGATCAACAAAAAACTATTGACTGCAAATACGATCTTTCGCTATGTCCGAAAAGGAGAAGTGGTGGACATGACAACCCTAAACAACCTCAATGTTGAAATTTTAGAGTTTGTAGTCAATGCCAATTCTAAAGTAGCGAATTACAAAATCAAAGACATTGATTTTCCTAGAACCGCCATAATTGGTGGGGTGATTAAAGAGGGTAGGGGAGTCATCGCTTTGGGAGATTATACGATTCTTCCAGGAGATCGAATTGTAGTCTGCTGTTTGCCTCGATCGTTAAAGCGGATTGAGCGATTGTTTTTATAAACACTATGCATTCATTTAATTATAAAATTGTAGTCTTTTTGATGGGGGTTTTATTACTCTTCAACGGAGGGTTGATGCTCTTTTCGGCTTTGATTAGTTTTTTGTTTAAGGATGGGGTCACCTTTGAGATTACGCTAGCTTCGTTTGTGGTATTGTCTTTTGGCGCGTTGTTGATGCTTTTCGGAAGACAATACGACAAACAAATCCAAAAGCGGGAAGGCT
>Ga0209630_10000495_pt1 | contig 44328 bp, 27 predicted proteins | sample COG_01_FD_184745 | JGI IMG/M metagenome (GOLD analysis project Ga0209630, IMG submission 184745) | Pelagic Microbial community sample from North Sea - COGITO 998_met_01 (SPAdes) (version 2) | ecosystem: Environmental > Aquatic > Marine > Neritic zone/Coastal water | place: Helgoland, sampling...
TCGATCAGGGGTGCAGAGAATTAGAATTATTCTCTGCTCGGTCAAGCTTAGGGTGTTAAACCCTAAACTCCAAAAGCAGCGCTACATTAGAGAGATAAAAAAAAACGACACATCACAGACAAAGCACGCAAACATCATCAAGAATGTTTGCTTCTTCTCGCGCGCAAGTGGTCGTTTCGCCACCCAAGAAGGTGCGCGCTTTCATCGTCGTCGTTTCGAGTTTCGGTTTTGGTCGTCGTCTACTTCGTCGCGGGTGTCCGGTGGATGATGATGGGATTTTTCTTCTTTCCTGTTTGTTGTTCGCGTTTCGCGATTGTTTATCATCATCATCATCATCTGTCGTCGTCTGCGTGCGGGATCGAGAGAAATTATATCCTTTTTAGTTTTCGAGATTCTGTCCGTCTGTCGTCGTCGCGCGTTCGATGATGCAACAATGCGACATCGAACGCTTTTTGGTCGCCGGTTTTAGTGCTCGAGAAAGAACACCCGCCGCGCGTCTTCAACTCGTTCTTTTTAACATCATCATCATCATCGCCAAAAACTGACTCACCAAAACGTGTCTTTTCCAATCAGGTCCAATCCATCAAACGAACGAGAAAATCCTCCATCAAATGTAGTAGCGCTTCATCATCATCGACGACGACATCCGAAGAGGACAACACTGATTTTTCGCGTCGCCAAGCGGTTTTATCCACCGCCGCCGGCGCGTTTGCGTTGACCCAAAACGTCAACCCGTCCTACGCCTTGTCCGGTTTCAACGTCGTCAAAGAAACGAGAGACGGATATCAGTTCATCTACCCGGTCGGATGGCAAGAAATCTCCGTCGATGGGCAGGCGAAGGTGTTTAAAGATATTATTGAACCGTTAGAGTCTATTTCGTTAAATATTTACCCGACTGAGAGAGAATCGTTGAAGGATATTGGCACCGCGCAAGAAGTCGCGGAGACGCTGGTGAAGCAAGCGTTGTCGGCGCCGGGGGCGTTGGGGAAGTTGTTGAGCGCGAAGGAAAGAACAGATAAGGACGGTCATTTGTATTATTCGTTTGAGTTTGTTTCGAAGACGAAGAGTTACGAGAGGCACGCGTTGACGACGGTGACGATTACGCAGGGGAAGTTTTTCACGTTGACAACGGGGAGTTCGGAGAGAAGGTGGGATAAGATGAAGGAGAGACTCAACGCGGCGAACGATTCGTTTCAAGTTTACTATTAATCGTGAAGTGGGTAAGATATAACACACGCACACACACACACACACATTCGAAGAACATGACACGCGGCAGATTATTACTATACTCATTATATAATATTAAGTTTAAAACTACCTAGGTACACATATACAATAAGCTTTTCTTCAAACAATCAAAACGTCGCCTTGTCACCTTTGACGTTCATTCGACCGCGCTCAGGGGACGCTTTCACGATTTCAATGCCTAGTTTTTGCGCAAATTTATCCAAGACGAAGTTTTCTTTTTGCTCGCTGATGGAAACGACCACACCTGGAGCGCCCATGCGACCGGTGCGTCCGGCGCGGTGGACGTAATGGACTTCGTCGGTGGGTAACTCCAGGTTGAAGACGCAATCGCAATTTGGTATATCTAAACCTCTCGCCGCTAAATCGGAAACTAATAACGCGCGAACCTCACCAGACTTGAACTTTTTCAGCACTCTTTCGCGTTGTATTTTGTCCATGTCGCCGTGTAAGGAAGCTACGGGCATGCCTCGCGCGGACAATTTGCCTTCGACATCTTTCGAACGTCGTCCAAAGTTGACGAAAATGAGACATCTCTGCACGTCCATCGCGTGAACGGCTCTTCTCAACACGTCTACTTTACGATTTAGATCGGCCTGGATGAACAAATGTTGAAGGTGTGGTGGTAACGCGACCGCACCGCGATTCATCACTTGTTGCTCTTCGGCGTTGATCATGACTTGTTTCTTCATTTGCGCTTCTCTTCGAGCTTTTTCGACGATATCTTCTTCTTCTTCTTCTTCTTTTCCATCGTTAATGTTTTCTTCTTTTGTTCCTTCTTTTCCGTCGTCTTTTGTTTTATTTATATCATCATCGTCGGCTGATTCAACCGGTTTATTCATCTCGTAATCTGCCAAGACGAGTTTCAAATCAGGTGCCACGTACGCGTACGCATCCATCGTCTCTTTCTTCAGAGTAGCTGAACATATGATGGTCCTCCTCCCGCCTTTCGCGCCTTTGCCGCAGTGTTCGTTAATCCTTGCCATGTCTCGTCGAAAGTTACTCGCCAACAAATCGTCCGCCTCGTCGATGACGAGCGTGCTCACGCCGTGCGTTTTCAACACTCCCATGCGAGACATTTCTGCAATTCTTCCGGGCGTTCCAACGACAATAAACGGTCTTTTCTTCCTCAAACCTTCCTCTTGCCGCCTCGCATTTGCGCCTCCAATCAACTGTTGCGTAATATCTTTCCCGTACGGTCCTAGCACGGTTTCTATTGTTCTCACGATTTGCATCGCCAACTCTTGCGACGGCGCCACAATCATCGCTCGAACATCGTTCACGTGCCTCTTTTGATTTCGATCCATCTTCTCCATCGCCTCTTCTTCTCTCAAGATGTCGCAGAATATCGGTATCAAATACGCCAGCGTTTTACCGGACCCGGTGTGCGATTGCATCGCAATCGATGGCATAGATACACTCCACGCTTTAGCATCCTCTTCGCCCTCTCCCCCGAGCTTCCTCAAATCAATCAATTCTGGCAAAGCCGCTAATTGCGCCACCGACGGCTTCTCGATGCCCGCGTTGCGCAGTAAATCTACGATTTGCTTCGGGACGCCCAAATCTGCAAACGACGACGTTTGCTTTTGTTGTTGTTGTTGCTGCTGCTGTTCGGAGGATACGCTCGCAGAATAATACCGCTTTTGTGGCAGCCGCCGGTACAATTTCTGTTGTAATTGCGCTCTTGTGTTTCCCGAAAAAGCAGACGAGGACGACGACGTAAACGAACAGCTCGTCGCCGAAGAAGAAGCGCATCGTTGGAATGGCATCGCTGCTATCCTCGTCGTCGTCGTCGTCGTCGTGAGTGCTACGGTTCTTCGTAGTCTCTGAATTAGAGTTATAATGGTTGTGAAAGCGAGAGAAAAAAGAATTCGATGATTTGCTTTTTTTTCTGAGGACATCCTGTGTTGTGCTTTGTGATAAAAATAGTAGTGTGTCGGGAGCTTTTGACTTCTCGCTATTTATATATCTGTGCATCTATTGCGTGCGTGACTGCATGCGTGTTTTTTTTCTCTCTCTCTCCCTTCTCTCTCTCTCTCTCTCTCTCTATAGTCTATCTATTTCTTCTCAGTCGCTGTTCTCTTCCTCGGAATCTCGTTGCTGATTCTCGACCAATTCGGCGAATTCAGCGTATTGTTCATCCGTCGGCTCAGGAGAACCTTTTTCTCGCAAGTAGTTTACGCACTCGTGGTACTCTTTGTAACGAGCGGAAGCGATGTCTACCCAGTCGTTAAGAGGCACTTTCGCCTCTTCGACTAAGTATTCGAGGCAATCGAGGCGGCCATACCATGCAGCGTTTCCCACGCATTCGCCCTTTCTCTCATCAGATATCTTTCTTTCTTCGACGAAATATTTCAAGATGTCCATGTGACCATGGTATGCTGCCTGATGTGCCGCTTTTTTTTCCGTCTCTCGCGAAAGGTTCATTTTGTCGAAAAGAAACCGAAGACAGTCGAGGTTTCCTCCTTTAGCAGCTAGTTTACACGCCTGTTCTTCATCACACGGGCACTCGTTAGAGAAGCAGTACTTCAACATCTCGAGATTACCTATAGCTGCTGCCACTTTAATCGTCTGTTCATCCCACTCGCAATGTTTCACTTCTCTCGCCCACTTGAGAAACTCGAGTTTGTTCGTTTCAGCAACTTGAGAGCAAAACCAGGCTTGATCTGTCACTCTTCCGCTTTTATTTTTCTCTCCCCAGGGAAAGTGATTCCACGCCCATTCCAACGTCGAAATGGATGAACATTCCCAAACAGGAATTCTTAATTCCGATAGGTTTACCCCGGCATACTTAAGCACACCCAGACTCTCTGTATTCACCAGTGAAAAGAAACACCGATCCGTCTCGTTCAATTTCGGAAGCACGTGCGATACAAACACATCCTTGTGATGCACCACCAATCCCGTCCATATCGGTCCATATATATTGGTCGGTCCAAGCTTCAACCGCTCCATATCCGCCGCAGCTTCCTTCGCGGCCTCTTCTTTCTCCTTCTTCTTCTTCCTCTTCCGCGCGCCGGATATCTTTTTCCCTCCCATTATTCTTCTTCTTCTTCTTCGTCTTAAGTCGGCGTTCTTTTTCGAAGAAATATCGATCTCTGTCGTGTTCAATTTCGGAAGCGCGCGCGAGACGAACGCATCCTTGTGACGCATCCTCGGAAAAGACACGAACGTAAAAAAAGCGAGAAAAAACTCCACACAACCAAACACCGAACGCTCTCGAAACGACGACGACGACTCAAAGCGAAGAGCATCGCACCACTGAGAACGCAAAAGAGAGAGAGGCGCGCAGAACAAAAGATCTTTTAAACAGAGGCGTTCAAAAATCGGGTGGTGGTAGCGCAAAAGCGACGAGAGAAAGCGTGACGTAGGGGATTTGTTCTTCGTGTTCTCCGTTTGAATTCGAAACGAACGGAGGAGCGAAATGGACCGATTGCGTCGAAAAGTGTTCGCGAAAGCAAGCAGTAGTTCTGGACCGATTTTGATCGATTTGAAGAAAAACATACCACCCGGAGGGGACCCGTTGCTCTCGGGTTGGGTGTTAAACGTCACGTCTCTGGTAGAACGAGTTCCGTTTTCGCAATACGCGCCGAAAACGAAAGAGCAGGTGTGGCAAATTCTCGTGTCGATTCTCGTCTTGGTGATTAGCGGGAGGTGGTTTCTCGCGCAGTTCGCGCAGCACAGAAGAGAGCGAGAAGGGTGGTGGCATTTCCTGAAGAAATCGAGGCACGTGCGATTGATATTACCTCCCGAGTGCGTGACGGAAGCGCCGATGCGGAGCCCGCTGAAACGGGTGACGAGGAAGATTAAAAAGTACATAAAGAAGAAAGGAAAGAAAAGCGGGAAGAACGGCGGGATGAGTAACGGAGGTATTCAGCAGTATTTTATGGACGACCAGGACGCGTATTCGCCGATTTTAAGCGTAGACGTGGACTTGTTGCCGGAAGACGCGATGCCGTTGCTGGTGTTTGTGAACTCGCGGTCTGGAGGGCAGACGGGGAGGCATCTGTTAGAAGCGATGCGACAGAACTTGAACCCGCTGCAAGTGGTAGATTTGCACAAGACTGGTCCCGCGCCAGCGTTGAAATTATTCGCGAGCGTACCGAACGTGAGGATTTTAGTGTGCGGCGGAGACGGGACGGTCGGGTGGATTTTGCAAGCTTTGGATGATTTGGCGCAAGAGGATTTAGACGCGAAAATGGCGCACGCGAGCGATGCCGTGATGAACGCCTCGGGAGGCAGTAACCACAGTAGCATGAATGGAAACACCGACGCGTCTGCTTCAAATACTAATAACAACAATAACAACAATAATAATAATAGTTTAGGCGGTGGAGGAGGAGGATTATCGACCGCGTTTAGAAAACCGCCGGTTGCGATTTTGCCGTTGGGTACCGGGAACGATTTAGCGAGAGTGTTAGGTTGGGGTGGTGGGTTTGGTTTCCAGGAAATCATCTCGGAGATTTTGTTGCAAGTGATGGAAGCGCACCCAACGTTGTTGGACCGATGGACGGCGACTTTGACGCCCTTACCGAAGAAGGAGCTTTCCAATCCGCAAACGCCGAAAAACGTGAGCGGAACGACGACTCCGGGAGGAGGCGGAAAGAGCGACGGAGAAAAGAGCGGCGGCGACAAAACTCCCGGATCACCGACGACGCCGAGGTTTGGGTCCATGGGAGGATTATCGACTGGAGACAATAAGGACGGCAAAACCAAAACATCTCTCCCGCCAAACTCCCCGCAAGTCCCGAAATCCATCGACGAACACGCGTCGGATGGCAAATCCACCGGTTCTCTCGTCATGGGCCCGAACGGCCAATCCGAGATTGTCTTCCAAAATTACCTCGGTATCGGCGTGGACGCGCAAGCCGCCTTACGGTTCCACCAAACTCGAAATTCCAAACCCAACCTTTTCTTCAGTCAAGCGACGAACAAAATCCTCTACGGCGTCTTTGGAGCGAAAGATTTCCTGGAACATTCCATGGCTGGTTTGCACCGCGATTGCTTAATCTATGCCGACGGTGTTCTCCAAGATATCCCGCAAGAAGCCGAAGGTATTGTCCTCCTGAACATTAACTCCTTCGCCGGCGGCGTACGCATGTGGGAAAAAGATGGCGATTTTGGCGCCTCCTCCATGCAAGACGGCTTGATCGACATCGTCACCGTCCACGGCGCGTTACACTTGGGTCAACTCAACTGGGGCGTGGACAAACCCGTCCGCATTTGTCAAGCGAGAGAAGTTCGCATCGAGTGTCTGCGAAAACTCCCCATGCACATCGACGGCGAACCGTGGGAACAACCCGCTTGCCAAATGGACATTCGCTTAAAAAACAAATCCACCATGCTCCGCCGAACGGTCGACAGTCGAGGCGCGTCCATCCTACAAATGCACGACGCCTTAGAGTGGGCAAATTCAAACGCCATCATCTCCCCGGACCAAAAAGAAATGATCATGAGTGAAGTCCACCGTCGCGCGGAGCGAGAAGACGACGACCACCGTCGCCAGCGCGAAAAAGAGAAGCGCGAAAAAGGCAGCTACAACAATTTAATGGGCCTCGCCACGGGAAGACGACACCGCAACGCTCGCGAAAAAAGACGAGGGTCCATGATGTGGGGCAGTCGAGACGCTTTAGCGTATTAGTTTTTAGAGAGAAAGAGAGAGAGAGATGCACATTCGATACTTTTGTTGTAACGCATATACTAAATACTCCTTTATAAGTATCAAACGATTCAGACGACGACGCTTCGTTTCCTCAAAGAAAAAGAGCAAAGCTAAAAAAAATGGCAAAGCTGGGCGAAGAGGACCCGCGATGGATCGTGTCCGACCGCCCTGATGGCACCAACATCAACGGTTGGCACTGGGAAGAGACGAATAAGATGACTTTTTGCAAAGACTATTTCGAATCGCAGTTGAATACTGAACAGAACGTGTCGTTCGGGGAGAAATGGTTTCGATTGGTTTCGGAAACGTTCGGGAACAAATCGAATGTCGTCGTCCGAAAGTTCTCGATCTCGAACGCATCCGTCGAGGGCGAGTGTTCAGTCTCGACGAGGAAAAAAGGGAAAAAGTTTGGCGTGTTCGATTTGAAAGTGACGATGCAGTACGAGGTGGAGGTGGAGTGCATGGTGAAGACGAAGAAGAAGAAGAAAAAAGAAGAGGAAAACGTGGACGGATTAGACGGAGAAGAGGAGGAAGAGGAAAAAGAAGAAGAGGAAACGAAAGCGTGCGCGGTGAAGGGCGAGATTTCGTTGAAGGAGTTTTCCAGCTTGAACGAAGCGGAGGAGTACGAGTGGACGACGAAGACGACTGGTGGCGAGGAAGAGGCGAAGGCGATCGTGAAGACGTGGTTCACGAGGCCGGTGTTAGAGAAGATGTTTGCGGAAACGCTGGAGACGTTTGTGGAGAAAATGAACGAGTTTTGCGCGGAGTGATTTCGCGAGGATTGACGAGAGGAAAGGGTGGGCATCATTTAAGGGGAAACTCACACATAGCGAATATAGCAACTACGACTACTACAGCCACCACCACCACCGCCATCACCACGCGCGTAAGAGCACTTACGTAAAACAGACAGGAATAAAACAGACAGGAATATCGGTTTTCAATGAATAAAAAATATCTATTTCTAAAACTATCTTATCAAGCGAACGTGCCGTTCGTCCTCGGAGAGTTCGAACACGTCCGCGTGGTCTACAAAGAATTCTTGGTAGGATTCACCCATCGTCAAAGGTTTTTTGCACAACTTGAATAAACTCGGTTCGGATTTCGAGCGTAAACTAATCCAGGTGTTCTCGTAATTGTCTTCGTGTTGGAACCGTTCGGAGAGGAATTTCGTGACTTGTTCGAAATAGCGCTCGCGAGCGTTTTTGAATCCGGCTCCATCGAACCCGATTTCTCTTCGGAGCGGTTCGTGAAAGTTTGGAGAAGAAGAGGTTGGTAACGGTTTCGGACCACTTCTTCCCATGATGCCACCTCGAGTGAAGCTTCCGGGAGAAGTACCTAAACTTCTCGGTGAGCTGCCTAAAAATGTGCCTTCTCGCACTCGAGGCGAAACAGACGCCGCGTGTTTACTACTCGTGGACGCGGGAGATTGAGCGTACGCATAGAACGCCACCGGCGGAGAATCCGCTCCTGCATTAATCACTTCCCCGGTTTTAAAATGGAAAGCGGGTGAAAATGCGCTCGTATCGTTCACGTCGAATTTATCTCGCAGTCTATCAATCTCCTCTTCAAATTCTTGCGAAACGCGATGCGCGTTTGGCGCTCGCGGCGGTTTTTCCGTGCTCGATGCCAAATCAATCGCGCTAAATGCCGATGATAATCCACCACGTCGCGGTGACGATATCGATGATGGTCTGCGAAACTCATCCATCGACCTTCGCCTCGCGCATTCGTCCTCCAAATCCTCCTCGCCAACGTCGTTTGTCGCGTCGTCTGCGTTGGCGAAAACGCCGCCGCTCGACATCAACCCCCCTAACTTTGGCGTCCCAATCTCCAAATCCTCCTTAGAGCTGAAGCCTCTGGGAAACGTCACGCTCGGTTCTCTTCTCAGCGCGGAAAGTTGGTCGCCGTGACCATCCTCGTTTTCCTCGCCGCCGTCGACGCTGCTTTCGTCCTCGCTCAACTCGAACGACCGCCCTTCCATCTCGCCGACTGACGATCACAACCACTTGCTCCCGTCTTTTTCCTCCTTATTTTCCTCCTCTTTCTCGTCGTTCGCCTCCTCAGAATGATGCTCTTTGCTGCGATGCTGTTGATGATGCTCAGGTTGCAACTCTTTTAGTCTCGCGCTAATCTCCAAAATCTTCGATTGGTACTCCGGTACCAACTTTTTGTTTTCTTTTATCGCGCTTCTGTATGTTGCCAAATCTTCCTCCGAAACAACGCCTTCTTCCCCTTCGTCGTTTCGTCGTAAACTTTCTCTCTCTAAATATCGATTGCTTTCCTCTAACTTTTCCACCGCGTTGGTGAAGCGATCGCGTGCAATCTCCAGAAGTTCCACCGAGTCTTGCTCGAGTATTTCTTTCGATGATGAAATTCTCGAATTCTGCATCTATGTGTGCACTCGCAGTGCGCGCGCGTGTTCTTCTTCCGCGTGTATCTTTCTCTTTCCTCTCTCTCTCTCTTTACTAAAATCTTTCTCTTTAAACCCCAAAAAAGCAAAACTTTTCTACACCACGACGAGGAAACCGTGAGAGAGAGAGACAAAAGTGTCTCGGACGTGTTGCGAATTTATGCCGCAAAACTCCCCAGAACGAAACCTTCTCTCGAAGCGCGCAAAGGGAATCGACAGACACGCAGACAGAGACGAGCGCGTCTTCTGGAAGTCTCACAACGCGGTCCAAAACAACTTTACACAGTAGTAAAATGGAATCCTTACCTCAAACGGCACCGACGATCACGATCAGAGAACTCATCGAACGCATATGCCAAACCTCCCATCGCGAATTCGAACTGGTACTCGACGCGTTATCGAGGAACGACGGGAAATCGATCGCACCGATCGAAAAGAAACGAGCGCTCGTGCATCACTTAAACGCGCTGAAGCAACGCCTCGTACGCGCGCACGCCTTAATAGCCTGGGCACCGAAGAACGCGAAAGCGACGCTGGTGGCGGAGAACGCGTGCAACGCGTTAGACGAGCACGTGGAACAGTTTCGAACCGCAGCGGATGCGTTGCACGGAATGCACCAGAGGTTGCTCTGGGCGCGAGCGCCGATGTTTGACGTTTCGGCGAGTTTTGACGTTTTGTGCAGAGGCGGGTTTGATTGTTTAGATCGCGTGGAAGGGATACGGAAAGTCGCGACGATGCAGAAGTGGAAGGAGGAACGCGAAAAGGAGATTATGATGAAGAAGACAAAGAAAGGCGAAAATACGAGCGGGGACGGCGGCGCGGAGGAGAAAGAAGAAGAGAAGAAGAAGGAAGAAGAAGACAAAGAAGAGGAAATAGATTTAGCGAGGAGGAAAACGTTGGATGCGAAACACGCGTTGATTGTGGAGAAACACGCGTTGAAGAGGTTTCCTTCCATGGAAGGAGACGAGGACGGCAAGATGAAGTTTACCATTTTCGACGTCGTCTCGGGAGAGGTGCGGTGCGGGGTAGAGAACATGTACGAGATGACGCTAGTTTTAGACGACGCGCCGACGGAGAAAGAAGTTCTGTGGACGTGTACTGGAGTGGAAATTTTGTGCGGTGAGGAATCGATGATGGTGAGTGACGACGATGGAAAGAGGAAACGCATTAGCTATCAAGCGACGAAGGAGGAAATTCAAAGTTTGACGTTCAACGCCACCATGCGCGCAAAAGGCGACGGGACGGAACAACATCCAGCGAGAGGGATACTTGGCGCGCACGAAGCTATGATGGACGCGGTGACGCGGCTGGTTTGCGCAAAAACGCTCGCGCAAGCGGGTATGTTGAGAGATTTAGCAGAGGCGAAGAGCGATAAAAGCGACGAAAGCGGCAGCAGTAGCGCAATCGAGTGGACAAAAAGGGGCAAAGTGGTCGCAGAAATCGTGAAACATAAAGGCGACGTGACAGGTTGCGCGATAACGCTTTGGAACGCGAGGAAACGGTTGGACGTGAAGTTTGAAGTCGATAAGCGCAAAATCACAGCTTCCGTCGTCAGCGTTCAAAAAGAAAAAGAAAAGGAAAATAAGAAGGACGAATCGGCGGAGAAGGCGACGCTACCATCCGCGGCACTCAAGACATTCGAAGATACGAGAGAACCGATTGATTTTGACAACGGTACGATTTCACTCCTCAATGCTCTCGATCTCGCGAGCAAAACCGCGACAGTTTCGACGTTAACATCCATCAGAGACTTTTTAGTCAACTCCAAACAGAAAGAGACGTCAACGCCAAAGAAGAGTCCTCAAAAGAAGAAAAAAGCGACACCGGCGGCGTCGAAGAAACGCAAAGCGACGGCGATTGAAGAAGAAGAAGAAGAAGAAGAAGAAGAGAGAGAAAAAGATTTTTTCAATTCTTTGGGCGGCGTTACGTTTTCTGAAGTCGATGATGCGACTTTGACATTTTCCATCGTCTTTGATCGAGACGAGGTGGACAAGAACAGCAAAGAACTAGCGTCTGTTTCTGCGGTGGTTTCGGTAAACAAGTACAAGGGTATCGTCCAGTGCGAGTTTCAAGCCTATCCAGATTCCATCATCGACCGAGACGACGTCGACGATATCATCTGTTACGGTTCGTTTAAGCACGAACTCGCAAAGCGCTTGGAATCCGCGAGCGAATCCAACGACCCGCAAAATGTCGGTTTGGTCTTTCTTGAGCTAATTCCGGAGATGCGCAAGATTGCAAAGATGTTTATCGTTCGAAAATATCTCGAACCGTCCCTGAGCGCGTTGTTCGCGCCTTATTCCATCGAGAATCTGAAGGAAATTTTGAAAACGACTCGACGCGTTGCGGGCGCGAACGTCGCTGCGGTTATTAAAGCCGACGACGATGAACACCTTCTGGAAAAGGACGGCACTTTCGTGTGCGTTTGGGAAGACGGTGCGACGATGAGCGTCAAATGCGCAAAGAGACGATCGACGCTCGAGCGATGGCGCGTCGATTCGTGTTCAGAGATTACTCGAAACGGCGAAACTCTCGGCGGCGGTGGTGGTGGTGGTGGTGTCAAGCGCGCCAAAACGACGAAAGGAAAGACGAAAACGACTCCTTCTTCATCGGAAGGACCATTCGAAGGCGCGGCGACGATTTCGATCGAATCGCTCTCGAAAATAGCCGCAGATGCTGTCAAGCGCGCGTTGAAATAAAATAAAATACACATTTCCGCGCTCTTTAAAATCTACTAAAAGTGTACTTCAAAAATCAGTTATTAAACGTAAACTGAATCCCGCCGTCGGAACTCATCATCTCCTTCTTCGATTCTCCTCCTCCTTCCCCGTTGCTGTTTTCGCTCGGTTTTGGTTTCTTGCCGTACGAGCGTTCCTCGGCGGTCATCTCGCCCTCTCGCGTGCAGAGTTCCGGTTCAACGCACTCGCACTCCGCCCCCGTGACTAGTTTCACCCGCATCTCGTACCCTGGTCCGCACGCGCCTCCGGATTCTTTGAAGAGCGATTCCGCGGACATGCTCCCTCCCCCTGCCTTTGCGTTTTCAGCTTCCATCTGTTTCATCATCTCCTCGTACGCGTTGTTGTTGCCTTTTTTGTTCAACCCTGCGTGGGCTACACCCAAACGTGACGATGAAGATAATGACGATGGTTCGACGAAAGCGAACGGCCCGGAAACGGCGAGAAGCACAGAGAGCGACGCTGAAATCGTCGCCATCCGTGCGCATCTCCTCGTCTCTTCGTCGAAATCACGCGCGTCGTCGTTCCTTTTGTTTTCGGAAAGGGAAAAACGCTTCTCGGACGATGATGATGATTGTAACGACTTTGCGGATGAACAGGTCGACTTTGCCCGTCGTAAAAAAAGTGCTCTCGTTCGCGACGACGACGACGACGACGCTCTCGTTGTTCGCGATTTGGAGCTCGCGTTATCACACATCGCGTTTTGCCTCGTCGTCGTCATCATTTTCGGTGTTGTCATCGTCGTCGTCATCATTCCGCTCCTCTCGTAGTAGAGCGTTCTGTTCTCTCTCGTATTTAGTGAGGGGATTTGGAGTGAAAAAAAGTGGATAAAATCTCTCTTCTTTTGGGGCAAAAGCGAAGGAAAAAAGAGCTGCACTTTCTCACACGAACAGAGACGTATTACTCTTTTCTACTATTACTCTTTCTTTTCATTCGTGCGCGTCGACAAGACCAGAAAACCGATAGATAGTGCAGGCGCATTTTGTCTCATGTCCTCCTCTGCTCTGGCGTCCTCTTCCTCCTCGGTGTTCGTCTCTGAGTGCGGCAGGACAAAAACAAATCGTGGGAAGAGGATGCAGCGGAAACAATCTTGGAAAAAAAACGATCGATTCGTGCGCGTGAAGCAGCGGAGGAAGAAGAACACGACGACGACGACGATTCAGACGACGGAAACGAAAGCGGAAGCGACGACGATGCGAGAACAACGGCGAAAAGACGAGCGACGGAGAGAACGGAGCAAAGATTTCAACCTCTCGCCTTCGCACTCTGCGTCGGAACGGAAAAACTGGTTCCCAGTCGCGTTTAGCAAAAACGTCAAGTTTAATCAGATGATCCCTTTTGATTTGTTCAACGTGCCGTGGGTTTTATTTCGAACGAAAGAAGGCCAAATTGGATGCGTGAAAGACGAATGCGCGCACAGAGCGTGTCCGCTCTCGCTCGGGGTGCAAGTGGAAGAGGGGCACATTCAGTGCGCGTACCACGGGTGGGAGTTTACCACGAGAGGGGAGTGCGTGAAGATGCCGTCGTGTAAGACGGTGTTGAAAGGCGTGTACGTGGACGCGTTGAAGACGGTCGAGCACGACGGGATGGTGTTTGTTTGGGCCGGGGATGAGGGGGAGGAAGTGCCGGATGAAAAGGATCCCAGGCATCCGACGAACTTGTACGTCGGGGAGAAGAGTTTACGAGCGCCGGGTGGAGGGAGCGTGAACGGGACGCCGTTTTTAACGTGCGCGGAGATTGAGTTGGAGTTTGAAAACGAGTGCGACGTGCTGACCGAACGATTGTTTACGTTGACGCAACGGGCGGTGAATAAAGCGAAATTGGTCGAGGAAAAGACGGGGAGTTTGGAGAAGATTTTTGATTTGGTGGACGTGAGCGCGCAAGTCGCCAAGGCTTTGCGATGGGGGTGGCGGCCGGTACCGAACGAGATTAAATTTGTTCCGAGTAGCGCGTTGGTCAGTTCAATTGATATTCAGAGGATGTATGGGGACTCTATTCCGAGACGAGTGCATCAAGTGCACGTGTGTTTACCGTCTAGACCGGGTAAGACGCGAGTTTTGTTTCGAATGGCGTTGGATTTTTTACCCGAATCCGCGATGGTGGCCGATAAGGTTTGGGAGAACTTAGCGAGGCAAATTTTGAAGGAGGAGTTGAACGACGTCGAGGAGTGCGAGATTGACGGGGAGTGTCCGCTGATGAGCGTGGACGAGGAAGAGGCGATGGGGGATTATTTAAGTTACCGCTCCTCTCTGAAGAATAATAATAGTTCAAGTAGTAGTAGGTCATCTAGTAGCGGCGGTAAGGAAGAAGAAGAAAAAGAAGAAGAGGCGCAGTAGAGAGAATTTCAGAGAGAGAGGACGATGATTATGGTTATTTATAATAATAATATGTATTGCGCAGCTACCATGGTACACGTATAACTAAGTATGTTCTTCTAGTGAGGATGATTCACATTATCGCAGCGAGAGACTCGCGCTCGCGACTTTGTTCTTCTTCTTTAACTTCTTCGTCGTCTTCTCCGTCGTCGTTCCCTCGTCGCTCTTCCTCTTGACAAACTTCATAAACTCATACGTCACCCATAACTTCCCACCAAACGTGATTGGTTTAATAAACGCTCTCAGCGTCAAACTCTCCGCTAACGCAACCGTCAGACGCGTCGGATCGGTTTTCGCTAACATCGGTATTCTTTCCACCGCTCGGCGCGCCGGTTTCGAAGACGTTTCCAGCATTTTCAGGAACACCGGTTGGACGTTGTTTTTAATCACGTGCACGTTTGCAAACGGTTGGCAGAGCGTTTTTGACGGTTGAATGCCGTACGCGGCGACCCACGTGGACGCGGCGAACGCGATGGAGAAGATTTCGTGGAACCTGTTTTTACGTAAATTGTTGTTTTACGTTGTTTTATCCGCGTCGAAGCAGCGCACGTTAAAGAAGAGAGAAATGGTATCAGAGCGCGTCAACATCATCATCATCATCATCCGATGATGATGGAATATATTTCAGAAGAAGAAGACAACAAAGAGAACAAAGAAGAAAACAAAGAAAGCACGCACGCGAACGCCAGCGGGATATCTCTCGCGGTCAGGCCTTTGTCGAGAAAGTATTCCTTGATCCTTCCCATTCTTCTTCGTTTCTTCAGGAGTCGTGAGAGAGGTAGTCGCAGGGAGTAGAGATATCTTTTCGTGGTGTCTGTCTTTTTTCTCGTTTTTTTTTTACTCGCTTTAAACTTTAGGGTGTTCAACCCTAGCCTTTTTGACGAGACCAATTTCCGCAAATTTACGACGAACACTTATTTGCGCGCGCAAGAAAGCGCTCTTTACTTTTTTATACGCGCGCAAAAAGAGAACAAAAGTCTCTCAGACGGAGAAAGAAGAGGACAGACAGAGAGCGAAAAGTGACTTTTTCTGTTTCGTGAAAAGAGTGCGATTGTTTTGGTCTCTGAGAGTTGTTTCTGTGAATTATATAGCACACATCAAATCACAAAAGCCGCGGCGAAGAGATACGAGGATGGAGGACCACGAATCCGCGACGTTAATGACTGCAAACGACGACGAACGCGTCGCGCTGCTTCTCAAAAGCGGCAGTAAAAGAATGATGACACCCGTATCGTCATCATTCACACAAAAAAGAACCGCCGCTCCAACGATGAAAGCGGTATCGATCGCGTGCTTCGTCTGTTTCTGCGCATTCGCATTCGTGAGTCGTAATCACCCTTTGAAGACGTATTTGGAAAATCGACTCATCGTGCAAACGCTCGGGGTGAAACCAAGCGACGTGGCGTCGTCGTCATCGTGCGAAGATATCGTGGAACGAGAGACACAAGCGATGACGTTTTACGCGACGGATTTATTCGGGTGGTCGCCGTTCGTGGAGACGAGATTGGACGCGTCGTACAAGAGGCGAAGTTTGAAATACTCTTTGAGTAGGAGCTCGGCGAGCGCGGCGGAGAGCTCGGAGCCGTCTGAAAAGGAAGAAGAAGAAGAAGACGAAGACGAAATGGTGGCAATCGCGAGTCCGACGGAAATTGAGAACGAGGTTGGTGGGACGGACACGTCGGAAGACGAGAGAGGGGAGAGGCAGCAGCAACAGTTGGTCGTCGCCGGGAGCGAAGAAGAAGAAGAAGAGGTAGAAGGAGAAGAGGCTGCGACGACGACAGCGACGACGACTGACGAAGATAATAACGATGCACCCGATGACGATGAATCAACCACAAAGACGACGAGTGAAAACGAAGAAGACGGAGAAAGCTCCGTGGGAAGAAAAGAAGTGCGAGAATACGAAAACGAAGACGAAGAGAGCACCGAAAAAGCCGCCGCGGAGAAGTTGGCAAACGCGAAAGAGCTGCTCTTTGTTCCTCCAGACAAGACGCCGTACAGGTATGCGTTTATCGATTGGTTAAAGCCGGCGTTACAGGACGATCCGCGGATTGCGAATCACATCAATGATGCCGATATGGTGTTGTTTACGGATTCATTCGCGGATGCGAATCCGTACATGGCGAAGTTTTTACACGAAAACGACGTCGAGGACGAAGAATCGCGAGCGAAATGGTGGTCGGAGCAAAAAGACAACTCGAAAGTGTTGGCGCAAAACTTGTTCTCGAGAATGTCCAAGGAAAAAGATCAAGCGAGCAGAGCGGTTGCATTTTCGAACTTTTTGTTCCCGTCTGAGCGTTTTATTTTGCGTGAAAAAGACGAGATTGGAGTGCCGGAATACGCGCAGGTCGGCAGCGACGCCGTGGTGGGCGATAACAAGAAGAATTCGAACGTCTTCATAGCTGTAACGGATGTTTCGCCGGCGCATATTTGGGAAAAAGCGTACAAGACGAACGGTATTGCCATGCTCGTGCCTTTTACCGCGAATTCGGACATTGCTCGAGCATCGCTGAAGTTGAAAAATAACTTTTTCTACGAGCGCGAACGACCGGAAATGTTTTACACCGGCGACTTGGAGTTTCTTCACGACACCATGCAAGCGCCGATGAAAAACTTAATCAGCGCAGAAGGTCAGAACATCCACTTGGGTAAATCGAAATCGTTGAACTCCGATAACGACGTCAAAGATTACGCCGAAGGCTCCTTGCGTTCGTCGTTTTGCTGGATTCCGAGATCGTACGATAAGGCGCGATTTGAGACGTCGACGAGAGTCATCGACTCGATTGCAGCCGGATGCATCCCAGTCGTTGTCGTTGATTCGATCGCGGAGTCTCTCCCATTTAAGTGGGCGGTGGATTATAAATCTTTCATGTTGCAAGTGCCGGAAAAAATCTTCGTGGAGAACCCGTTGGAAGTCGCGGAGGCGGTTTCTAAAATTTCATCCAACGCGTTGCAAGCGATGCGCTCGAAAATGTTGGACGCGAGAGCGAAACTCGTCTGGAACGACCGAAACGATGCCGGGGATGCGTGCGATAAAGATACGGGTCGATGCTCGTTAGCGCCGAAATTATTTTTGGACGAGATATTGTATCGCGTGAAGCAAAATAACGCGGAGATTCAATCCGCCATGTGCGACAGACGCACGGACGGAGATGGGAGCTCAGATTGGGTCGATGGCGGCGTGTGGACTGGCGAGAAACTCTGTGCACCGTGGTTGGCAAAGACTGGATTGTGCAAAGCCTCAAAGAAAGATTCAGAACGCGAAGAGAGAGAAGAGAGTGCGTCATCGAAGGAGGAGGACGGGGGAGAAACAGCCGCGGAGAAGGCCGTTGACGCCACCACCAATGAAGAAACAGACGAAAAAGCTCCGGAATCTGGAGGAGAAGAACAGGTTGACGAAAAAGAAGAAAAAGAAGGAGAAGAAGAAGCTGGGTCCAGCAACAGTTTTGACATCAACGAAGAACTCGAAGCGGCGATTTCGGGGAAGTCTCGAGCGGAAAAAATGGAAGAAATCGAAGCGGAACAAAAGGCCGCCTCGGAAAAGGAGAACCTCAAGAAGGCGCGGAAAGAATCCGAACGCAAACAAATCGAGGAAGCATTGAAACGCCAAGAGGACGGAAACTACGAGTTGGAGGAGGAAAAGTCAATCAAAAAAGAAGATTTGAAGGAAGAAATCGAGGAACAACCTGAAACGGCGGAGGAAAAGATGGACACGAGCGCTATGGAGAGCAGCATCGAGGATGAAATCGCGGCGACGGTACAACCAGAAGCTAAGATTAGTACGCCTTCGAACGACTCAATCGCGAGTGAGGGAGAAGAAGAAGAAGCCGGTTCTGATGTAAAAAAGGAGAGCGACGACGAGCAGGAAGCGAGAGAAGAAGAGGAACGCAACACGAGCGCGATGGAAAGCGAGATGGAAAGCAACATCGAGGACGAAATTGCCGCGACGGTACAACCATCCGCCGTAATCACCAGTGCTGCTGCCGAAGAAAGTAGCGAAGAAGAAAAAGAAACAGGAGGTGAAGAAGAACAACAGAAGGAGAAAACGCCCGAGGAAGAAGCGCAAGATCTCGCCGAGGACTTCGCCTCCGCCTCCGATTCCGGCCAAGACTCCAAATCCTTCGGCGAAGACTTGTACAACAAACTCATGGGCGGCAACTCCATCAAGAGTGCCACCACCGACGATAGCACAACGTCATCATCACCAACATCCAGCGCCTCAACGGAAGACAACACCGGCATCGATTTAGACCAGTTCGAGACTTCGTCCAAAAAAGCCTCGGACGTCGAGGACGGAGACCCCGACGGCGACGTCGCTTCGCGCGACGACGCCGACGACGGCTGGTCCAGCTCTTTGGACAACGAATCCTACTAAATCGTAATACTACGAATACTACTACTAACACTACTACTAATAAACGCCGCATTTATATGTAGTAAAAGGCGTGTCCGCGTTGTGCTCTCGTATATATTTTTCTCGAAGCTTTTACCGCTTACGCAAAAATTCAAAAGAACACAAATCATCAATCATTTGTTTCATCTCATCATTGACAATTGACGTCATCATCCATTCGCTTTGGCGACGTTTTTAACGAAATATCTTTCGTCGTGCCTCGCGCTAATCTTTCCTCACATAACTCGCTTTGCGCGCGCGAATCAACACCCAAGCAAAATGCATCACTCGTCGTCAAAATCGCTTTCCTCGTGCTCCTCTCGTTCTTCCTCGTTTGCCCTTCCTCCGTCGAGGTGTAAGACGAAGGCGCACGCATCCTCGAGACGAGGACATCGAACGCCCACGACGCAGGCGATTTTTGGTCTCTTCGAAGGAACGACGACGACGAAAACGAACGACGACGACGCTTTGAAGAAGAAGACGGAAACGACGAAAGGAAGTTCTCCACCTCCTGAAATCTCGCAGACGTTGCAATCCTTGGACGACTTACTCGGCGAGGACCCGAAAATTATCGAGGAACGTAAGGCGGACGAAAGAGCGAAAGCGCAGTACGCGTTGCAGCAAGAAAAAAAAGAAAGGAAAGAAGAGACGAAAAAAATGAACAAAAAACGGTTCGAGAAGTTTCAGTTCGCGGTGAAACAATCGACGTCGATACAACGGTTACAGGCGGTCTTTTTGGAAGGTTTTTTACTCCCGAACGTTGCATCGTCGTCGTCGTCTTCGAGAGAAGAGAAGATGGAGTTCTTTGAGTTACCGAGCGAGATTATCGATCCGAGAACCGGGGATCGATTGAAGGCGAGCGCGAAGGCGTCTTCGTCTTCGTCTTCGGAGTCGACTGGGGAGGAGGACGCGACGACGACGACGATTACGAATAGCACGGTGAATAGATTACCCGGGGAGTTTCAGATTCCGATTATTCCTTACGGACACGTGGTCGTTCCAGGAGCCCGAGCGAAATTGAACTTGTTCGAGCCGAGATGGTTGACGCTCTTTTCGAAACTGTTGAAACCAGAAGACGCGGAGGAAGATCGAACGATTTTGACTTCTCACGAATGGGGGGGCAGTCGAGACGCGAAAACGATTGATTTTAGCAAAGTTGAAATGATAGCGGATTACGAATCCGGCGAGAGACGGTTCGATATCGTCCCCGGGGCGAACCGGTACCCGGAAGACGGCTTTGTGGGAACGAACACCTTTGGCGCGGTGTACAGAGGCATCGACGGTAAAATTGCCGGTTTAGGCGTCAAGATGGAAATCGAAGCGCACGATGTCGCAGTGGACGGAATTTTACTCTCCGTGTGTGCTCGTGCGAGCGCGAATAGGTTTAAAATTTTGCGCGTCGTCCAAACGGAACCGTACATTATCGTCGACGCTGTGCCGTACGACGACGATTTTGCCAACGCGTCCATGGACGAGGACGTCTCCGAGGCTGAACAAAATTTACTCGACGCCTTGGAAACGTTGAAATCCAACGACAACTATTACTACGAAGCCGTTGGATTACAGTACGACGAAGATCCATCGACTGGAAAGATTTCGGTGAAGAAACTCATCGAACCCGAGTTTAAGTCCTTCACGTTCTCGGAAATCTTTTTGTACAACAAAGACGACGTCGCGTTACAAATCCTCGCGAGCAAATCTCCAAAAGAGCGCGCGGAAATCGTCACCAACATCGCCAAACAAATGAAAGCTGGAATGAAGTTCGGCTTAAACCCTCGAAACGCTCGCGTGTTGAGAATTTTGACCTTTTGGGGGTCTCTCTTTGCCATCGGAAGCGGTTTGACGCTCGTGCGCGACATCGCCGGTTTCTGATTTTGATTGATTTCGTCCGTCGAGAACAATAACAACCGATTTAGACGACGTCGTCTGAAAAGCCAAACGTAACAGAGAGAGAGAGAGAGAGGATCGAATCAAAATTTGTAATAAAACAACTACCATATCGTATGATTACGACGCTGTTCGTAAAATTTTACTCTTCTTCTTCTTCTTCTTTCAACCAACCAATGCCTTCCTCGAACGAAAAAAAAAATATACATTTTTTTGAAAAAAAGCAGAAAAGAAAACAGGAACACAACCGCCGTTGAAATGCGAATTTATCCGTCTTTTCAATAGCGCTTTAATTAGCACTAACACACACACACACACACGCAAGAGTTGTATTTCGCGTTACGTTTCGTAGCGGTTTACACATAAATACGGAAGAGTAGAGTTCTTTTTGTGCTTTTAAGAGCGGATTTTGCGTTCGCATCTTTGAGATCGAGAAGCGTTTTCTTCATTTATTCGCGCGTTATACAATTTTCGAAGGCCGAAGAAGAAGTTTCTCGGGAGATAGAAATAATTGCGCGAATTTCCAACGCACGAAATGAGCGCTTTATCACTCGCTTCGAACGCGTTTACGCACGTAAAACCGAACGTTTCGAGACGAGGACGATTGAACCGCGCGAGATGTGCCGCTTCTGTGGCACGTTTGGAGTCGCGTGGCGTCGCATCAAAGCGTAACGATTCTTTTTCCGCCAACACTCATTGTCTCGAGCGCAAATCGTCCGTCGCGGGGGGTGCTTTATCTGCTCAAATTTTACCGGCAAAAGCGTCTGTGTTGACGTCGTCATCCTCGGCGTTTTATCAGCACTGCTCAAAAAGAAACAACAACAACAACACCACTTCTGCGATGCGATCGTGCTTGCAAGTGTTCAACGCGGTGAGCGATTACGCCGGCGCCGAGGATCAAGGCACCGGACGAGTTGATAAGAGCCAGTTTCACGCCGCCATGAGGATTCCGAACACGGCGATGGCGAAAATCGGTCGACAGTTGGGCGGCGGCGGAGCGGCGACTTTGGAGAAGGTGAGCATGGATTTATCGAGTTCGGTACAATCAGTGGCAGCGCCAAAGTTATCTGACGGCGATAACGGGGGGAATAACGGGGGGAAGATCAATAACGGCGGGGGCGGCGGCGACGGCGACGAAGGCGACGACGACGATTGGTTCGACGAAGAAGACGGCGACGGCGACGAAGGAGGATACATTTCTTTGAGAGAAGGGATCCCGGAAACGTTCGAAAGAGAGGCGATTCAAGCCGTGTTGTCCGAGTGGTTTAAAACGATCGCGAGTTTACCGGCTGGTTTGAGAATGGCGGTGGAGATGGGCGTCGTTTCGAGCGCGCAGTTGGTCAGATTCATGTCCGTGGACGTTAGACCGTCCGTGGTAAGAGTCGTCTCCAGATCTACTCCGCAGTGGGCATCCAGAGCGTTCGTTGGTCGATTAATGGCAGAACCGGCGTTTTTGTACAAGCTTGCGTTTGAACAAGCGGTGACGGTTGCGGCTGGTACCATGTACGAAGTCGCGCACAGAGGGGATAAGTTGAAGAAAGAGTGGGACTTGGCGGCGTCCAACGTGGCGCAAATGTGCGTCGCAAACTTGGCTACGGTCTGGTTGTGCACCCCATCGCGATCCTTTGGCGGCGTCCAAAAGTTTGGCTGGCAAAAAGCGTTGGCGGGTATGCCGAACAACGCGTTTGACCGCGCCGGACCTTTGCGACCGTACACCACCGGCACCAGAATCGCCTCCGTCGTAGCTAAAGGCGCGGAGCTCTCCGCCGTCGGTGTCGTCATCGGGGGTGCGTTCAGCGGCTTAAACAACTTATTAGTCAACTCACACAAAAAGAAAGAAGGAAAAAAATGGAAACCAGCCGTGCCGGTGCCGGACGTGAAGACGTCCGCGTTGGGTATGGGAGCGTTCCTCGGTTTGTCGTGCAACGCCAGATATCAATTGATTGGCGGAGCGGATCGATGGATGACGGATCGCTTGACGAGCTTAGGATCTGCAATCACCGCCACGGCGTTGATGCGATTGACGAACAATCAAGTTGGTGAACAAACGAGATTGTTCTTGCTCGGCTTACCGTTGCACGCGCAAAGACAGCGAGTACGGGGCACGACTGGATACACGCGCGCGTCGTCCAAAAAGTCTGCGGGGGGTGTTAGAAAAACGAAAAAGGTGAAGCGAAAGGTGAAGCGAAAAGTACCGGCAGCTGCTGTTGCGGCTGACGCGACCGTTGCTCCGCCCGCGACGCCAGCCATGGCTTAATAATAAGACATTTTTTTATCGGTTTTCAAGACGCCTCTTCTCGAGTATTGACACGAGAGACTGACGACGATTCAGACGACGACGCGTCGTTTGCGGCCAGCAGAACACAGTGCGTGAAATCTGGCTTTTTCTATATAGTAGCATCGAGCGCAAAGATAAGTGAAACTAGCTATTCACTTATTGTAAATACGATCACACATTTGTCCATCTGCGTTACATACGTATTCATATTCGTCTTGTGTCTTTCTCTCTCGTTTTCTCTCTGAATTCTCCCTCAGAATTACTCCACTTGAATCCTCCTTCTCGATCGATCGATGATGGCGCACCCGCACGTTTTCTCTCGTCCTCCAGGAGCGACGATGATATCCTTCTCCTCCTCCTCGTCAAAAAAAGTGGTTTTCAAGTGTCATCATCGAGGTAAACGACGCACACGACGACGAGAACGTTCGTCTTCAATTCGCCGCCGCCTCGTTTTCCCCGACAGTGTTTGTTGCGTTTTGAACGACGGTTCAGACGACGATGAATGGGTCGAACGCGCGTGCGTCTTGGCGGACTCATCCGCGGGCGAGTGCGCGCCGCACCCAAAATTCGCGTGCGTGATTGTGCACTCGAAAACGAGAGACATCCTGTGCGAAGCGTTTCAGTTTGGCCAAGCTGGTGAGAAGTGCGAGAGGCAAGCGGAGAGGAAACTGCGAGAAGTTCTGTCGTCGTCGTCATCTCTGGCAAAGAAAGAAACGACGACGGAAACGGGAGAGTACGACGTGTATTTGAACATGGAACCGGTGCACGGAATTGAGGTGTCCGGGGAAACGCGTTCGGTGGACGCATTGACGCGCATGCGCTCGCGCGGCGTTCGACGGATAGTTATCGGCACCATGCACCCGAACGAGAAGTTTCGAGGGAACGCGATTAAGGAGTTGGTCGAGAGGGGAGGTTTTAAGAAAGAACAGATTGTGGTGTGTAAAACGAATACGCGAGGGGCGATGTGTGCGAGGAAAGTAAACGAGGCTTTGTTGTATAGATGTGCCACGGGCGGGTACCCTCACGGCGTGTATAAATACGCGATGACTTTAGACGGGAAGATTGCGAGTTCGAGCGGGAAGTCAAAGTGGGTGACGGGACCGGAATCGAGAGAAACGGTATTTCACGAGAGAGCGAGGTCAGATGCGGTGATTGTCGGTGGTGGGACGTTGCGGACGGACGATCCGAGGTTGACCAGTCGGAATGGGGACGGGACGTTGACGCACGCGTATCAGCCGGCGAGGGTGGTGTTGTCGAGGTCGTTCGACGTGCCAGAAGACGCGAGGTTATGGGATACGTCCGTGGCTTCGACGATTGTGATGACGTCGGCGAGTCACGGGAAACCAGCTTTGGCGAAGATATTGAGAGATAAAGGCGTAGACGTGGTAGAATTTGAGGGCGAGTTTACCATGGATAAAGTTTTAGACGAGATGCGCCAGAGAGGCTGGTTGCAAACGTTTTGGGAGTGCGGTGGAACGCTCGCAGCGCCGGCTATTACGGCTGGTGCGTTTTCGCGGGTGTTGGCATTTGTAGCGCCGAAAATCGTTGGCGGTGGTTCGAAAGCACCGACGCCGATGGGCGATTTTGGATGCGACGCAATGGCGGACGCGGTGCCTTTGAAAGCGACCGACGCCAAGGTGTACGGAAGGGACGTCTTGATTACCGGATACTTACCAAACGCGTTCGCAAAAGGAAGATTAAAACGATTTGTCGAAGGTGGGTGGATGGATGGTAAACGGGATGGATTTGTGGACGTCGGTGAATCATCGGACGATTCCGAACGCGTGGATACGTTTGGCGAAAACGAGGTTCTGGCGGACGTGGAGCAGTGTTGCGCGGACGAAGCGGAATCTAATGACAATGAAAAAGACGACAATGCGAGCGACGAGATTCGGTTTTACAAATCCTGGGACACGTACAGCGCTCTCTCAAACTTTAGCGCGCACGCGGTCGATATCGACGGAGAAAACTGGCTGACGTCTGAATCGTACTATCAAGCGCAAAAATTCGACGATTCGCACCCCGACGGCGTAGAAATCAAAAATGCTATTCTTAAAGCGAATTCTCCAGAAAAAGCGAGCAGAATTGGACGATTAAAACAACGCGAAAGACCAGATTTGTTGAAGAAAGATTGGAACTCGATTAAAATACACGTCATGGATCGCGTCTTGCGCGCAAAGTTTACGCAGCACCGGTCGGCGCAATCCTTGCTTCTATCCACCGGTCAAAAACGTTTGGTCGAAGACTCGCCCGTTGATAACGTTTGGGGGAGTGGGCGAAACAACGACGGCAAAAACTTGTTAGGTGTGGCGTTGATGAAGCTGCGCGATGAGCTCCGAACGTCTATCGTGAAAGACTTTCTCGTGGATGAGTTGGAAAGGCTGGACGACGAAGATTTAGCGAACGTCGAACCGCCAAAGTAAAAAAACAAATAGTTTGTAGCGCACATAGCATGCATATATGCCTAGAAATATTTAGTAAAGATAACGTACGATTACAAACTAATTTCTGACGTAATCCACACTCGTTACCGACCGAATCTCCCTCAACAAAGCTTTCGCGGTTTGCTTTTCCGGCCCTTGGAAATCGAGAAGTTTCGAGCACGCTTCCTCGGCGGCGCCAAATTTACCCACGCCTTTATAATATTTTGCTAAGAATAACAAACCATCGATGGAGTCTTGCGTCTCTGCATAACTCCCAGTCTCGCGCTTCAAACGTTCTAAGTTTCGTAAATGGTAATGTGCCGCCGCTTTCCAATTCTTTTGTTGCTCGTGAAGCTTTGCTAATCTCCCGAGCGCGATGCCTTCCTTATCGCCGCACGCCACCGCTCGTTGGTATACGCGAATGGCTGCTATCGGTTGGCGTAATCCGTCCGCTTCATAGCAAGCACCAATAGCGCACCACATCCGACTATCGTTCGGGCGCAACTTAGCCGCCGCTTGGTAGTAATACACCGCGTACACGTGCATGGAAATTAACTCGTACATTTGGCCTAAACCATACCACGCGCGATAATCTTTCGGGTTGATATCCACCGCGCACCGGTAGGCCTCAATCGCGGCTTTTGGATTTTTCATTTCCGTATACTCGTGACCTAATAACGTCCACGCGGACAAGTAATCTCGATTCAGACGTAACGCGCGACGGAAGTACGTCACCGCTTTCTCGTGTTGTTGCTTTAACGAATAATAGTTTCCGATGACGCAACACGTTTCAGGCGTGTATTTGTTCGTGTTGGAAATTCTGTGCGCCAGATGTGCTAACTTGGCAAAATCTTCTTTCACGTATAAGATATTCGAATACGCGTCTATGCCTTCAATTCTGTGTGGATCGACTTCAATCACTCGCTCGAACAACTCTTCGGCTTCGTCGAACTCTCTCAAGTTGTATTGCGCTATGGCGCACTTGGTCAAAATCGAGGACGAACGCTTGAAAATCTCCGAAAGCCTATCAAACTGTTGCATCGCTTCCACGTTCTTTTGACTCTCTAAATTAAACTCCGCGATGAACCATTGGTAACACCAATGGTCTCTCGGTAACCTCAAGTTGGCGATGGTGTCTTCGTCGCACAAATCTACTAACCCTTGCCAAGCGCTCCAAAAGGTTGGATACAGCCTCGCCGATTCGGCAAACTTCACTTTCGCCGCGTCCAATCGCCCTCGTTCTCGAAATACCAACGCCTGCAAATAGCAGATGAACGCGCACTTATTCTCGTTATTATTATGCTCCCTAGTGCTATTATTCGTACTACTGCTGCTGTTATACTTTTCGTACTCATCCAGCCCGCTCTGGACGACGTCCAACTCTGGATTATTCGCCATCCTCCCGACCAACTCGCCCCGAACTCTCGGCCCTTCGTTCCTATCCAAATCGTCTCCATCCATATCGTTCGCATCCGAAACGTTCCCTTTCTTTCCATCCTCTCTATCTCCAGCCGCCCCACTCGGACCTTTCGCGCGCACATTCGCCACGTCTCGCCTCGTCGTCTCGCCCGCCAAGAAGAGCGCGTACAGTTCGAGAAACGTCTTCAAAGGTTTCCCGTGCGCGGACGCCGGCGACGACGTCGCCAGCAAATCCGCGCACCTTCGGTACTCGCCTAAATCGAAATACGATTTGGCTAATATGTACGTCGGATCGTCCTGTCCGTGGTTGTTTGATGAGGTCGTCGTCCTCGTCGTATACTCCTCTCCTTCGCCTCGAAACGGCACGTTTCCAACCGGTTCGGGAAACGAAATCACCCTTAACTCTCTTTCCTTTTCCTCCTTCGCATTCTCAAAATCCTCTGTTTCTTCCTCGCTCAAACCTTTAGATGGTGGTGAAGGTAACCCACACAACTGTTCCGCGGCCCATTTCTTGGCGCATTTCAAACCTCTCCGGTTGCAATCCTCCACGGTTGAAGCTAACTCCACTCGAATGGTCGCCATCGAGGTCTCGGTAAACGAGAACGATGATTTTTCCGTCTCCATGCTCTTTCTCTCTTCTTCTTAAAGCCCTTCGAAAAGCGCTTGCAATAAAAGGAGAGAAAAGCAAAGGAGAGAGAGAGAGAGATACAAAAATTTTTCAAAGAAAGAAAGAGAGAAAGAAAGAACAAAGCTCTCTCAAGCGCAGAATAGAAGCACTTTTAATGTGTCCCTCTTTTTCTCCCCAATTTCTAAGTTTCTCTGCTCCAAAAGCTTCAGTTCTTTTTTTTTGAATTTTTTTCTTTCGTTTTTTTTTTAACGCAAACACCCTAAACAACTCCTCTAAAAAGAATCTCAAAGATCAAAAGAATCGAAAAGAACGAATATCGGTATTCTTACACACACACAAAATACAAATACATATACTAATAATGTTTGCTGCTACTCAACAAATCGCGTCCGTCGCCGGCCTCAAGGCCACCAAGGTTCAGGTGCGTATTCTCTACTGCTCGCTCTTTCTTTCTTTTTAATACTACCGATCTCATCGTCGGCGTGTTCTTCTCACAGAGCGCGCGCTTTTGATGACGATGCGAATTTTCTTCCGTATCTAATTCTCCAAAAACGAATCGACGTTTGTGATGATGCGCGAGAGAGATCTGATCTCCGATGCGCGCTGCTGGTCTCACCGAGAGAATGAACGAAAACGAATGCGCGTAATAACGCTTCTTCTCGTCGTTGCGTCGTGCGTTCGTTGGAGGTGGATCCGCGACGCATCGATTTTTGAGATCTCACTACACTTTGAGAAGAAAATATTCTCGTTCGAGAGCCGCCGAGAGAGAAAAAAATCTTCGATTTTCGATTTGATTTTATCACGCACGACGAGTGGCTTGTAAGAAGAGAGACTGACCTTTTTTTCTCCCTCAAACTCTTTTTCATTTATTATTATCAGTCCAAGTCCATCTCCAAGGTTGTCAAGGCTGACATCTACCCGGAATTCGGTACCTACCCGGGCGGGGGCGAATCCCCGATCATCCCGTTCGGCGACGAAAAGAACGCCGAGCGTGAAATCATCCACGGCAGATGGGCCCAATTGGGCGTCACCGGCGCCTGGGCCGCCGAGAACGGCACCGGCATCCCGTGGTTCACCGCGGGTACCTTGTGCACCCCGGATGACTGCACCGCCGTCGCGGACAAGTTCCCGGGCGCTGTTGCCCCGTTGGCGCCGGAAGGCTCTGGCTACCCGTCCTTCTGGAACGTTTTGATCATCGAAACCGTTTTGGTTGGCGCCGCCGAAGGATACAGAACCGGTTTGATCGACCCGGTCTTTGACGAACTCTCCGTCGGGGACGTCTCCCCGGGTGGCCGATTCGACCCGTTGGGCTTGGCTGAATCTGGCGACTTGGAAGAGTTGAAGATCAAGGAATTGAAGCACTGCAGATTGTCCATGTTCGCGTGGTTGGGCTGCATCTTCCAAGCCTTGGCCACCCAAGAAGGTCCGATTGCCAACTGGCAAGCGCACACCGCGGACCCGGTTCACGCGAACGTCTTGACCAACGCGGCCAAGGGCTTCGGCTTCTACTAAGCGATACTCTTCGTTTATATATATTTAGGCGTAGACTGTATCAAAACACACACCAAAGAAGCATTTAGTTGTTGTAAAACAATCATTCACTAATGCATTTTATATTATATTAAAAATTTTCTGCGCGTCGCGCTATTGTTTTTTCACTCAACTGTACACGCGTGTATAAATTTTTTGATTTTACAAAGTTAAAACAACGATACACATATACCATCACATATACCATCACGCTGTGACAACGATAGTGTGGTAAAACGAATATACTAATTTATGGTTCCGAGCGCTCTTGTCGCGCGCCTACCTCCTCGCGTTTGCTGTTGCAGTTGTTCTACTGGAAATCTCTTCGCGGCCAACGCCCGAGTTGGCGCGTTTTTCTTCTTCGCAGCTGCCGCGCCGGGTTTCTTGTTTTTACTCATCGAAAGTATTGGAAGAGCCTTCGCCTTTGCTTTCTTGTTACTACCAACCTTATTTCCAGCCGGGAATTGGTGGAACTTTCGCTTCTTATGCATCTCGGCGCCGAGCGAAACGGCGTGCGGCCCTCCTAGTCGTCTCTTAATCAAGGAGTCTTCAACTTTCTCGTTCGCGGTGGTTTCAAACAGAGTGTATGCGTTCAAATCGTCTCCCGGAGAGGAGAGAAACCGCTTGATAAACTCTGATGAAACGACGAGTGCGGCTGGATACGCGTCCATGGCTTTTTTGACGCGTCCGGATTCAGCTTTGTCTTCGTTACAAACGATGATATCGACGGCGTCTTCTTCTTCATCACCCGAGTCTCTGATGGCTATCTTGTCTTCGTGAGACCTCGTCGCGTGGACGGTTAAACTCGCATCCCCGTTTGCGGAAATCGTTTTTACGTTAGCACCACCAACGCGAAGCACGTCGCACACCATCTGATGTTCACCTTTCGCGTTGGCGTTGGAGCCAAAGGATGCCACCGCGACGTCGAGATTTGAAAACGGTTTCAAGCTATTCATTGTCGATGACGCGTCCGCGCCGCGGTTTGTGGTCGATTTCGATGCCGAGGCGTGCCAACCGTGCCAAAACTTTGATGCCGACGCACAAATCAACTTGTTCTCCAAGCCTTTTCCGCCTTTGAAAAAGTGCTTGTCATCGATTATCGGCATCGAGTCTTTCGAGCTGTTTTGCGCCTCGCACTCGTCCAGGTACGTTTCGTTCAAGACGTGCGCACCGCTCGCCAACGCGGCGAGAAACTTTAAACTACGCGTACCACGAACGCCAAAAACGACATGCGTGATAGATTCATCCCAATCGCGGCCGGAGGAAGAGTACGGAATGTTGAGTTTCTTCAAAACAGATACGCGCTTCTTGAGCTCTTCGGTGTTGAAACCAGAAAGCGCCACGCGGACGACATTTGACTGCCTTTTCGTTGTCCCTTTAGTAGCACGCGCGCTGTTGCTCCGCTTGATGGATATGCGCATCACCGCCTTCTCCGTCTGGTCCGCTTTCCGCTTCCTTTTTGGCGCTGATGGTGGTGATAGTGACGTAGATTTCGTCGAAGCAACTGTCTTCGTCGTCGTCTTCTCCTTCCGTTTGGCCGAAGATTTATCGACGACTTCTTTCGCGGACATTTCGAGCGATTTGCGTTGCTGCTCGGCCGTAGGTGCACTAATCCGAGTCGACTGGCCTCTTCGCTGTCTCGTCATTCGCTTTGCCGGAACCGGCTCCAAAACCGGAGGTGCTTCCTCCTCCTCTTCAGCTTCGGCGACGTCTACTGTTGTTGTCGCTTGCGTGTCCAGAGCCGTCTTATACCCGCTATTGTTCGACTTGGAGGTTGACTTCTCCATAGAACCGCTTATGTAATGCTTTCTCTTTTCCGCTCGCTCGTGTTGGCCAGGTTCTATTTCTTCCAGTTCTTCATCCCTCTCTTCTTCCTTGTCGTCGTCGTCGTCGTTGTCCTCCTCCTCCTCCCCACGTGCCGGCATAGCTTCCTCCTCGACATCTTCTTCTCCCTCTTGTACCTCTTCGTCTACGTTCTCTTCATCTTCAATCGTGGGTTCCCAGGTTTGCGTCGCCGCAGGTGGCTGCGTCGCAAGTTGTGTCGCGAGTTGAGTGAGGTCTAATCTTTCGTGTGGAGACTGTTGCAGCTGCTGCGAGTTATTCTCTTTCCTCGCCGATGGTTGCGTCGGCACGCGCTGCGTCGGGTCTGGTTGCGTCGGACCCGCTAACAATTCGAAAAATCCAGCAACAACTTGACCGATGGTTCTATCCACCGACTCTAAAACTACGTTCGGTAAATTTCCCGGCTTTCGCTCTGGAAGCGTTACGACAAAGTTGTAGTCCTGGATGATCTTCGTGCCGTTGTTCGTCATGAACATCTCTCGAACGGCTCTCGGGGTATAGTTGTACCCATAGCGCAAATAAACGTTCACGAACGTCGCTAAAAGTGCATCTGGATCGTCGCTAGTGTTCGAATCACGCAATGTCCCATTCTGCGCGCGTTCAAGGGCTAGGCGCGACGTCACCGCGCGACCGAGTGGTCCGCGTTCAGCATATCTTTCTGCTTCGTTTAAGCACGTCAACGCGTTCGCTCGAATTTCGTCAAACTTATCGTCACCAACGTTTGTAGTTTCTACATTGAAACACACCGCTTTGAACGTGTCACTGTTCAATTCTCGCCGGCTTTGGTGTACTTTATGCTGACCTTTTGAAACATCGATCAACTCGACGCCTAACTCTGGCAGACCGAAGTCGTGTTCAATCTCTTCCACATCGCGCAAAACTTCAAACACTCGTTCGCCTTTAGACACGCGGTCTATTTTCGCTCGGTTATTATACTCGTCTGCTAACGTTGGAATTTTTCCAGCCATTAAGAGCTCGAAGAAAGCATCGTCGTCCGTCTCTTTACACAAGGGACCGTCGCCGTCGCCAAAACGCGGAAACGAGTTTGCCATCGCGAACGTTCCGCCGTTATTCAACGCCGCTTCGACATCGTCCGCATCCGCGAGCAAACCTTGGAACTCGTTTGAAGATTTCGAGTGCGTTGGATCGATGATGTTACGGACGCATCGTTCGACTTGCTCCGGTGGGAGATTGTTGTAATCCGGTGACGGATATTTTTTTGAATTCGCCGATGAAGGCGCCTCTTCTTTTTCTTCTTCTCCTTCGTGAGCAAGCGCTGATGGTCTCGCTTGTGCCTCCGTCGCGGGGATTTCCGTCTCTTCATCCTCCTTCTCCTTTTGCGCGGTCGTTCTCCCCACGCTCGGTTCCGTCGGCGTTTCCGAGACTTTGTTCACCCGTATCTCGTATACGCTCGGTTCTTCTTGCGTTTCTGTGTTGTTACCGTTCAACTTCTTGAGCGCCTCAAACCGAACGCTCTTTGCGCTTTCGTTATTACTCTCGTCACCCTTTTTACCGCTCGCGTTGTTGTTAAGATTATACTCTTTCATCTTCTGCGCGTTCTTCTTTACGTTCACCACGGCCACCACATCTTCAATCGCATCTTCAATCTCTTCTTCTTCTTCTTCTTGTTCTTCTTCGGCTTCCGAGTCCGGCACCACGTCCTTCTCCTGCGCCAACCTATCCTCCTCCTCCCCGCTCCTCATGTACCTCGAAGCGTCCACTTTCTCCCCACTCACGTAACACGCCTCCAACCACGCGTGACTGACAATCGTCGTCCCATCCGACACCGCCTTCTCGTACTTCTTCCCTTCAAACTGATAACAACACAAGTGCGTGCACGTCTTATCGAACGGCTTCGAGTACTCCGCGCCTAACCGCTCGATGAGCGACTTCACGTCGTTCCTTCTTGGCCCAGTGTACGAGGTTTGACAAATCTTCAAACCTTTCAGTATCTTTTCCGACGTCTTCGGTGGTCGGAACAAGATGTTCGAATGCACGTCCAAGACTTTTTTTTCCTCGACGCTTCGCCTGGCGAATTCAAACGTGCACTTGACAGGTGGTGCTCGTTTTTCGTCGTCGTGGACTAATTCAAAAAACGAATCCGCGTCGTTCTGCGATTCTTCCCACAAGGAGTTGTATTCCTCCTCGGATCGGCACACGACGTGCGTCGCGTCGTTCGTTTTTAAGGCGAACGATTCGGTGACTTGTGCACATCCTAACGCTTTCATGCGTTTGGAAAGCGCGCGGATTTCTTCGTAATTCGTCTCCCCCTCGTTTTCGTCAACATTTTCGTCGTTGAAGGCGAAAAGAAACGACGCGTCGGCGAAATGTTTTATCCTCGCGTTATTAGAACTTTCATTTTTGCTCCTTTCTTTGTTGTTATTATTGTCGCTCATGATGATTTTTAAATGATAACGATACTCTGCGCACGAAAAACCTTTCTTCTTCTTCTTCTTCAACAACAAGCGACGGAGATACAGCGCGCTAAAGCGTGTCTTACAACAGAAGAGCGACGAATGCATTTTGAAAATTTCTTTCTGCAAATTTTAGGGTTTCCAACCCTAAAACTTTTTTTTCTCTCTTTTGGGGCAAAAACGCAGACATCTGCTCGTCACATTTTCAACATCACGATGCCAATAGCGTCGCCCTCTTTGTCCTTTTTGAAGACCATGCCGAACAACCTTCTGCAAGACAACACGAATAATACCACCACCAACAGCGTAACGTTGATGAAGCAGACGGGAGGAGGGGTTCCATCGAGCGAGACTCCCCCTTCTGCTGCTTTTGATACTAATGTTGGAGCAACATTGGAAAACAAAGATTTGAATTTTGAAAACATGTGTCCTCCCGATGCGACGGCGCCGATGATGCGTGTCGAGGAGGAGGAAGTGATGATGGTGCCGACGACGGGAGAAGAGAATAAAAAAGAGCAGCTCGCTGAGAGCGAGGTGAATGCGACGAATGCTACGAATAATACTAATAATTTCATGGACGATTCGGACGACGAACTCACCGAGGAACAAAAAAGAGTCATCGCCGAACGCATCGCTGCGTTGCAAAACCGGTTTAAAAAATTCGAAGAGAAGAGCACGGAGAACAAAATCGAAGAGTTGGTGATGCAACACGGACACTTGAATTTGAACGAGAAAGAAGCGTTTATGATTTTAAAAGTGTGCGAGATGAACGAACTGAACGCGGAGGAGAGATTGAGACGCGTGGACGATTTGTATCAAGACGCGGGAGAAAGTACGGAGATGTATTTACTGCGTATTTTGGATACGGAAACCGGGCAGTTTTTGACGCAAATACGAGAAATGGTGAAGGAGGAAGAATACGCGAAGCAGACGTTACAGAAGAATAAGAAGATGCGGACGATTTCGGAACAACGCATCGCGAGGAAGATTAAACGGTTGTCGAATAAGAAGTTGTTCGACGAGGACGGGAATGAAATCGTGGACTCGGATTTGGAGGCGTGGGAGGAGTACGATAACGAACAGTTTTTCGAAGAGTACGTGGAACTGCCGCCGAAGAAAGAGGAGAAAGTGGATTTAGGGCCAATGTTGGGCGAGGACGGGAAAGAAATGGTCATCGGGAAAGACGAGGCGTTGGACGGAGTGAAGTTTGTCCGACACGAGAGGAAAGCGCCGAACGGAGAGAACTTGGAGAAGGGCGCGCACACGACGGCGCGGTTAAAGTTGGACGACGCCGTGGCGAGAGCGAACGCGGTCATGGAAGCGCAAATGAAAGCGAGAGAAGAGAAGAGGAAGGCGAAAGAGGCGAAGCGATTGGCGAAATTGGCGGAAGAGGAAGCGGCGAAGACCAAGGAAGAATCAGTTAAAGCGGAGCAGAAGAAGGAGGACGTCGGGATGGAAGAAACGTTCCTTGAGCCGGCGACTGCTGGCGAAGAAACGAAACCAGTCGAAGAGACCACCGATGCTACAAAAGCTTTATCTAGTGAAGCTATGGACGCCACAGTGTCAGGTGACGATACTGTTCCACCGCCACCGGTATCAGCAGCAGTCGATGCCGATGCCAACTCGGACGATGACTCGGACGACGACATCGAAGCGCCGCTCGAAATCGACGAGTCCGAGCTCTTTGCCGGATGGTCCGAAGCCAGAATCAAAGGATGGAAGAATCGCATTAAGAAACCGAACGCGTACTACTACCGTTTCAACGCCCCGGGCGAACGCCAGGCGAACGGCGGCTGGACGCCGAAAGAGCACGAGCAATTCATGGACACGTTGGCGAAGCTTCCGGACGGCAAAGCCAACTACGAGTGGGGCACGTTCTCCATCTCCATCCCGGGGCGAGTGGGCTACCAGTGCTCCAACTATTACCGCTCGTTGGTGAAAAACGGCGTCGTCCAAGACGAAAACTACATGTTGGACGATAAGGGTGAGTTGCGCTTCAACTTCAAAAACAAAGGATTCGACCGAACTACGATTGGTACTAAACCGGCAAAAGTCAAGCCGCCGCCGAAACCGAAGAAACCGAAAATGCGTCCTCCTCCGAAAATCAAAGCACCGAAAATGAAAAAACCGAAGAAAGAACCAAAGAAAAAGAAGAAAGACCAAGGCGACGACGACACGAAAGGTGATAAGACTTTCCGATGCAGCGTCAAAACCGGTGAAATTCGCCGATCCAGTCGAAACTCTGGCAAAGAGAAGCGAAAATACTCCGACGGCGGCGAGGGAGAAGACAACGAGGACGAAGACAACGAGGACGACGAAGACGGCGACGACGAAGGCCCGCCGGTCTTGCCGGCTGGATTCTTGGACCCAATCACGCGCATGCAAATCGAGGAACCGGCGGCAATCTCGCCGTACGGTCACGTCGCTGGTTACGAAACCTGGTGCAAAATCCTACGCAACCCAGAAGCGCCGGACACGTGCCCGTTCACCAAACAAAATCTGAAACGTCGCCAACTTGTCAAGTTGACGCACGAGAACATCGCGGAGTATTTGGATAAAATGGTCGACGTGCAACAAATGCACTGAGCGTCTGAGGAGTCCGAAAAACGAACGAGAGAGAGCGACGCATCGAGAAACAAACGCGAGGCGAAATGCTCGCGGAAATACTGTTACTATAACTACGGCGTGAAATATTAATCCGCTCTAAAACTAATACAACTATTCTGTGGGAGACATGCACAAACGAATTTCCCCTACTTTTTATTGCACTTTCTCTATGTCGCCGTCGTCATCGTCGGACAACACGAAACGCGAGGGTGGCCTCAACGAGCAAAAACACTCCTTCCGTCTTCACCAGAGAGTCATCACCCCGACGCACCCGACCGAGGGCGATTACATCTCCTTGAACTTCGAACAGTTTTTAGTCTTTCTCGCGCTCGTTTTTCTGGCGTATAAAGCGTTCAAATCGTTTCGAGAGTTGAAGAGTTATTTGAAACTGTTGCGACGACCGGGTGGGGACATGAGGGTCACGCACAGGCAGTATAACAGCGAGGAGGACGACGACGGGTTTGGGATTGTCTTGGACGACGACGACGACCGGGACGGGGACGGGGGAGGCGAGGCAAAGTTAGATTAGAGTTGTTAGGTGATTTTAGAAAAGTTGGGAGGGAGGTGTGTACAGTAAGTCGATTTTTTATACTGTATAATGTAATATCGTGTATGTAGTCTTATAATTCGAATGCGTTCTTCTTAATACAGGAAATGGCGAGTAGTAGTACGTACGCCTGCTCTGAGATTTCTCTCTCGCTCTCTCTCTCTTTCTCTCTTTTATATTTTTTACGTTCTAGGCGCTCGCATTTGGAAGACGTGAATGTCCTTCGCTTTCGCGTCGATGCCGGAAATATTTTGCGGCGTGATGAGAATGAACTGTCTGCTTAGTTCCTCGTCTCCTCTCGCGAATTCCAACAGTGAGTTCATGGAAACTTTACGCGCAACTTCGTCCATGAAAACGTCGAATTCGTCCATGGCGCGGAAAGGCGATTCGCTGAGTTCTCCCATCGCTAACGTGAGAGCGAGCGTGGTGAACGATCTTTCGCCGCCAGATAGTCCGTTGATGTTCGTGACAGTTTTGTTCTTCATCTGCACATTCATCGTCAACGTGCGATTCGTATAGTCAACGTCCAATCCTCCTCCACACCCGGTTTTTTTACTTAAGTGAAAACCAAAGTTACCAGAGACTTCTCTTTTTACGTTCGTGGCTACCTGTTCAAACGCCAACTTCCGTTTCTTCACCAGCTTCGACAAGAGGTTCTTTGGCTCCTTCGTGTTTTTGAGTGCCCTCTTTGTCTTGTTGAGTTTACTCTTCGCCTCGTCGAGAAGATCGCGCACCTCTTCGAACGGTTGTTCGTGCATGGCCTCTTCTCTCGCAATTTTATTTTTAATAGACTGGATGTGTTTCTGGGCGGCATCTATGCCCTTGTAAACGTCAAACTCGGCTTTGTGGGCCTCGGCTTCTTCGAGCGATTTGATGCTCTCTCCAGTTTTGTCGCTTTTCGTACATTCAATGACATTCTTTTCACTCTCCACGAATTCCAGCTTTTTTTCGTCGAGCATTTTGACTTTTACGTCACGTTCTTTCATCTTCTCCTCTTTTCCGTAAGAGAGTTTTTTAAGCGTCTCCTCCTCCGTTTCGATTTTTCGAACGCAAGCACCGAGATCTGAATCGTACTTGTCGAGTTGGGCTGATAAGCCCACCTGGTTATCGATGAACGAGTCGAGTGCAGCTTTCTTGGCAACGTAATCTTCTTTTTTCTGCACGTGATCTTCCATTAACACGCGTTTCTCGTCTTCGCTATTTACCAAAGCTTCTTCTTTTTCTGCCAACTCGCGCTCGAGTTCTTCCAAATCCACTTCCGCCACATCTTGCACAGCTTCCTGCACTTCCTGTTTCTTATTTTGGTACTCGTCCAACGTCGTCCGCACGTTCCGCACGATTTTGAGGCGTCCGCTTTCAATTTTGGTCTGCTCAGCTTTCGCATCGCTCAGTGCTTTTCTCTCCCTTTCCATCGCTTTCTGCGCGTCTTTCATTTCGGTTTGAATCTCAACAAGCTTTGACTTAGCTTTCCCGATTTCGGCTTTCTTATCCTTGATCAGACGAACCGGAGAATTGAGCACTTGTCGTCTGAAGGGTTGCACTTGCTGCGTACCTCCAATTTGCCTGTAGCTGCGCATGTCCACGGTCAACGCATACGCCACGTTTTTACTCTTCGGGTGCTTCGGTTGGCCGAATCTGTGGTGCACGATCGACGCCGCTTCCTTATCGCTCGTAGTCAACATAACTCTTTCAACCTGCGCTTTATCAACCAAATAATTGAACACCGCGTTGTTCTTGAAATCTAAAACGTCCAAAACAGTTAAAAGCGAACCATCCGGTGAGTTTTCCTTCGTATTGTATCTTGGCGCATCAAAGTTCATGCAAGCAATCACCGGAACCTTACAATTTGCATCCTTGGCGATTTTTTGAAGAACGCTAACGTCTTTCGGCGAATGGACGAGAAATTTCTCAAACTCACGTCCGCAACACTCTTCAACGCAAAGGCCCCATTTATCTTGCTTAAGCAGCACGTTTGCACCAACCGGTCCAATCGGCGGTCTCGAAAACTTATTCTCGTTCTTCTTAATGACGTCTAAAAGTTTTGGCACCCACTCGCCGAATTGAGCGTTGGCGTCCTTGCTCGCGTTTTCCATCCTTTTAATCGTCTGTTGCTGCTGGTTCACGCTTTGCTCTTTGCCGCGAATTCTATTAGAGATATTTCTAACCTCAAAATCAGCCTTTTTGACGCGCTCATTTACTTCTTTCACCGCCGTTTCAAACGCTTCCTTCTCCCCGCGCGCTTTTTCGTATTTCGCTTTCGCCGCGAGCAACGCCGCGTCGTTTTGACCACTCGCATTTTGTGTCGCCGACACGGCTTTTTCCTTCTCGGTTTCCAACAACCGTTTCTGGTTATCGCGTTCTTTTACCTTATCTTTAACGTTCGCTTCAGCCCCGTCCATCGCTCGCTTTGCGCTGATCATCATACGTTCAGCCGTTTTCATCGAGTCTGTGTACTCCTGCTTCCTCAGCAAAGCTTGGCCAATCTCTTGACTTTTTATTTTCTCTATTTCTTCTCCCAATTCCTTTCTCTTGTTCTCGTATTTTTCCTTCTTCGCACCGCGAGCTTTCAACTGGGCGTCAAACTGTTGCAATTGTGCGTTGGCCTCCTCGATCTCTTCCGTCAACTTGTCCATTTCAAGCTTCATTGCGGCGACTCCGGCCCACGGAAACAAAATACGAGCCAAATGCAACTCTGTCGACAACTTTCTCTTCAACGTGAACATCTGCATCTTCGTTTCCAAATCTGCCACCAACGATTCCATTTCTGGAATAGTTTGTTCTTTTATTTTCAAATTCTCGCCCATCAGATCCAACCTATCTTTCGACGTTTGCAACTCGCTCAACACCGATTCCAAAAGTGTCGCTTTCATGTAAAAGTTGTATTTATCTCGATCCTTCCCGGAGCTCAAAAACTCTCGACTCCCATCTTGCGTCATCACGCAAATAGGATTCTCGCAATTCAAGTTCAAATGATCGCACATCCTCGCCAAATCCTCCGACTTTGTATACACGGTCACTTCCTTCTTCTCGCCGGCGCCCGGTCCGTGTCTCGTTTTCATCTTCATCGTCGACCCGCCCGTATTGACTATATTCTTCTCAATAATAATCACGTCCCCGAATTTCTCCGGCTCGAACGCGTCCGACCCTTCGTTCCGTAACTCGACGATAATCTTCGCGCTGTGCTGCCCGGTTCGAATCAAACCTTTCACGCCGTCTTTACTCGTCCTGTTCGTCTTCCTCGCCGAGGTCCCCAACGCTAACGTCAACGCGGTTAACACCGCCGACTTCCCGGACCCGTTCTCTCCGGTGATAAAGTTAATCCTTGGACCTAAATCCACGAGCAAATGTTCATGGCACATGAAGTTCTGAAGACGGACCGATTTGATCGTCCCGGGCATGATTTCAACCGCGTCTTCCTCGCCTTTCTCCATCTCATCTTGCGTTCGCTTTTTTCCTTTTTCGCCCATGACGATGATTTTACTCTCTAAATTTCTTTGCCTTTTCTTCTTCTTCTTCTTCAAAGAAACAAAAAAGCCCACCGCGCGAACGCTGCCAAAGTGCGGCTACTCGTATCGTATCACGACCACCGACTCTTTTCTCGACCCCCACGACAAAACACCGCGCGCGCGCGCAAGTCTGAAATGCAAAATCCTTCGTTCTTTTTTTGAAGTCTTCTTCTTCTTCAAATTTATTCGAAGCGAAAAGAAGCGAGATTTCAAATTTTTGAAAAATTGACAAACAAAGAGGTGGGATTTAATTGGTCGAATATCTTTCTCTCTCTTTGGGAAAGAACAACAAACGAAGCACAAAAAAGAAGCGAATGTGCTTCAAAGAAGAGTTGTCGTTTGTTCTCGCTCTTCTGCGTCTGCATCTGCCGCGAAAACTCTCGTTGTTTGCCTCTCTCTCTTGCGTCCCGCGTTGTTGTTATTGTTGATAAAGCAAAAATGACGGTATTACACGCGACGAGTTTACGAACGACGCGTTGGAAAGAGAGCCAGTGCTGCCACTTCAAGAACGATGTTTTAGGAGGGAGGAAGAGGAAGCACCACGTGCACGCGGACGCTTCAAAGTGCGAGCAAGTGCACTCGTATTTACACACGTCTCCGAAGAGCACGATTTTGGAGCGAGCGTTTTTGGAGAGGTACTGGACGTTTATGGTGCACACGTTTTGTCCGAAATGGCTGGCGCCGAATTTAATCACCACGCTCGGCTTGTGTTTCGTGATTCTGAACGTGTCTTTAGTTTTGTACTTTTCGCCGGAGTTGGACGGGTCTTCGCCGAATTGGGTGTACGCAGTTTGCGCGGTGGGTTTTTGGATTTATCAAACCATGGACGGGATGGACGGGAAACAAGCGAGGAGGACCGGGACTGGGTCGCCGTTAGGGGAGGTTGTCGACCACGGGTGCGACGCGTTTAGCGCGTGCGCGTACGCGACTATTTTGTGCGACGCGTTTTCGTTCAACGCCAAGACGAATCGGTTGTTGGTGTGCGCGATTACGAGTTGTGGCAGATGGAATTTTGGGTTGGATACGGTCACGAGCACGTATCAAGGGTTGTTGCCGATTAACGATTTTGACGCGCAAGAGATTCAGATTATCTGTCAGATTGTGTTTTTGCTCACGGCGTATCTCGGACCGAGCGGATGGAAGGAAATTAATGTTCCGGTGCCGACGTTCGTGAGTCCTAGCGGGACGATTCCGGTTGGGTTGCTCTTCATGGGTGTGGCGAGTATTGTTTCGTATACGACGAGGTTTATAACCGTAGTGAAGACTGTCAGGAAGAGAAGACAGGTGAAGAGTGGAAGCGTTGCGACGGGAGAAGGTAAACGCAGGACATCGACGAGAGCGCAGATGAAGAAGAACGGCGGTTTACCACCGCACTGGCCGCAAGACCGTTCCTTAGCCGCGGTGTATTTGACTGTTGTTGTCATCGAGTTGTGTTTCTTCAACGCCGTTTATCATTCGAAAAACTTTATAGCGGCGCACATCTGCGCGTGCGTCATGTTTACCGAAGTCATGGTTCGCGTGATGCAAATAAGAGTGAGCGATCCCAACTTTCGCGTGTTTAACTGGACGCACGCGATAGTCGCGTACGTCGCGTCGCAAGTAATCGAGAAGACGGACGACGTCGGGATGGGTACAGTGATTGCCGTAGCGTTGGCGACCTTTTTCTACCGATTCTTTCACTTGGTCGCTCAAGTTACGGGTTGCTTGGGATTGCATCCGAACATCTTCGTGATCAAAAAAGCTGCCGGGAATCACAAGAAAGGGAAAAAAGGACATTAATGAAAGTAATAACACATCGATGCCACGCACGCGCGCGACAAATAATAATAATACGTATCCGAGTGGTGTGTTCTGTTAAAATAATAATAATAATAATATGAAGTACCGTATACATATAAAATGATCCTACTGTTCGTAAATGAAGAAGGTGACGCTCTCTTACACTCTTTCGCACTCCAAGATGCGAGAAAAGTAAAACGACGTCGCCGTCATTTGTCTTCTCGTCACGCGAAACCCAGCCTTCTCCAACGCCTCTTCGACTTCACCTTCGTCGTGCAAGTACGCTCTGGTCGCTTTACTCGGCCCCGGAAACAATTCCCCAATTCTCTTCAAAATCGAATACGCCAACGTTTTCGGCGCGAACGAAACAATCAACTTCTTCTTACTCAAAGAAGCCAAGTGCCCCACCATCGCGGCCACGCGATCGTCCGGATAGTGAATCATAACGTCGATGCAACTCACCACGTCGTACTCCCCAGTGCACTCTTCCAACCCCAACGCTTCAAATTTCGGCGCGACAGCTGGCGCCTTCGCTCCCGCGGCGATGCTTTGATTATACCTCGTCTCCGCCTCGCCAATCATACTCGCCGAAATATCCGAAGCGCTCACGCCGGCACCTCTGTGCGCCAACGGAATCGCCAAAGACCCAGTCCCAGCGCCGGCATCACACACCGTCATCCCGTCCATGTTCTCCGGCAACCAATCCAAAATCTTATCGACCGTCTTTTGATGCCCTTGACGGATGTCCAATTGTACTTTGTTCACCTCGTCGGTTTCGCCGTAAATTTTCTGCCATCTCTCGAATCCAACTTTATCGAAATAATCGCGCACAGAAGCGGCTTCGTCACCACCGGTCGTCTCCATCATCGACGCGCGTCGTTTCGACGGATCGGTGAGCACTAACGCCGCACCGGCGGCACCAATAGCCGCGACGCCGACAACCGCCGTGGTCACCGCAGATCCGTCCGCGAGGTCCGCGATGGGTAACGCCGACGAAACCAAGGAGGAGGATCTGTTTTTTTTCGGGAAAGATGATGATGATTTCATCGTCGTCGACGCGCGAGAGGACGAGGACGACGACGGTGCGACGAGAGCGGTGGACGCTTTCGCAGATGCGGCGAACATGATGATGCGCTGCGTGTTCTGTTACGGATGGATGATGTTCCTCTCTCACTTTATTCGGATGAGAAAAGTTTGTGGGGAAAAGTTGAGAGATATCTTCGTTTGGGATAAAAACAACGCAGAGATGCAGAGATCTTCACCAATTCAACTGACAGACGATGGTTTTCGATGGGCAGAGAGCAGCTTTTTCTTTTCTGCGAAAGCGAAGGAAATTTTTCGAGACGTGTGCTTTTGTGTGTTTTAAAATATCACGTGTGTGTGTCTCTCTTTCTTTCTCTCTCTCTTTCTCTCTCTCTCTCTCTCTCAATGATCTTCTAAGTCGACTTTCTGAAGTGCATGTTGTAGTTTACCCGACGCATACTTCTTCAGGGCAGCTTTCTTCGCGGCGAGCGCTTTCGGAACCGCCTTCTTCTTGGCCGGGGCCTTCTTGACCGGGACCTTCTTCGGGGCCCGGCTCTTCGGGGGGGCCGGGACACTCTTGATGGCTTTCTTCGGTCGCATATCCTCGAAAAATTCAGCGTATTCTTCGTCCGTCGGTTCTGGGCACCCTTTTTCTCGCAAGTAGTTAAGGCAGTCGGTGATCTCGTAATACCGAGCGTAAGCGAGTATTCGAGCGCTAGCGATGAAATCCCCGTGAAGAGACACTTTCGCCTCTTCGACTAAGTATTTGAGCTCATCGAGTTGGCCATTCGTTACAGCATTTTCCAAGTAGCAATAGTCCTCCTCCAACTCCGCAAACGCCGCAGCTTTCTTCTCAGCCTCTTCTTTCTCCTTCTCCATCTTCCTCTTCAGCGCGCTGGATAGTTCTTTCCCCATTCTTCTTCTTATTATTAGAGTCAAACGAGCAAGTTTTTTTTTATCTTTGGGGGAAAAAAATACGCGATGAGAGAACAACTTGACCGAACAAAACACACACGCGCACACACAAAGAAGAAGAAAAAGAAGAAGACGCGACGAAGAAGAATGAGCTTTTACGCCGCCGAAGAGCGCGAACGACAAAAGCGCGAAGAACTTTCCATGATCGGCGCGCTTCCCCCGATCACACCTCAGAAGAAAGGTAAGAAACGTTTCGCTCTCGAAAATACGCGAAAAGCATCGATCGCTCTCTTTCTTTTCTCTCTCGAAATACACATCGAATGAGGTTTAGGCGAGAAGCGAGAGAATGTTCACGACGATGATGTTGAAAATGTGAGTTCTATGGGTTCAATGACTTTGCCTTTGGTGGCGTTCGGTGATTACAGATACCTCTTCCTGAGTCGGAACCGCTTTCTCTTCTTCTCTCCCTCTCTTCGCGTTGTTTCGCTTCGTTCGCGTCTGACATTTTCTTGATGCCGACATCATCTGCACCTCTCCGTAACAGACGAGCGCGAAAAGCAAGCGCCACCACCGGCGGTGAAAGCAAAACTCGGCACTATACCGGGCGTTGACTACGAGCTCCTTCTTCAGAAGTTTAAACTCTTCGACCACGACGTACAACGCTACGGCCCGACCGCTGGCTTGACCAGACGCGAACGCCTCGA
>Ga0209630_10000496_pt1 | contig 44294 bp, 39 predicted proteins | sample COG_01_FD_184745 | JGI IMG/M metagenome (GOLD analysis project Ga0209630, IMG submission 184745) | Pelagic Microbial community sample from North Sea - COGITO 998_met_01 (SPAdes) (version 2) | ecosystem: Environmental > Aquatic > Marine > Neritic zone/Coastal water | place: Helgoland, sampling...
TTTTGAGTTGTTTGTTAATATAGATAATAACTAAAAATTTTGCTAAATACGGGGCTATAGCTCAGCTGGGAGAGCGCTTGCGTGGCACGCAAGAGGTCGGCGGTTCGATCCCGCCTAGCTCCACCAATTTTTATATATAGGCTGTTTTTCCGGACATATTTTAATATTGTCCCCATCGTCTAGAGGCCTAGGACACTGCCCTTTCACGGCGGCAACAGGGGTTCGAATCCCCTTGGGGACGCCATATATGCAAAGCCACCTTTATGGTGGCTTTTTTGTTTTTGTAGTTGTGATTTAAATAAGGTGTAGAGGGTGTGAGGAATGTTGTATCTGGGAGTCCCTTATCATTACTAGTCTACTATTCAGTGATATAATCCGCGTCGAAATCAATACTACTTAATATCATTTATGAAATTTCTTGTAACAGGCGCCGCGGGATTTATCGGTTTCCACACATCACAGTATTTGCTTGATCGAGGCGATACAGTAATAGGAATTGATAACCTGAATGATTATTACGATCCTTCCTTAAAGGAAGCGCGACTTTTAAAACTAAAAAATAACAATAATTTTAGTTTCCATAAGATAGATATTATCGATAAGGATGCTATCGATACTGTTTTTAAATCAGAATCTCCTGACTATGTAATTCACTTGGCGGCTCAAGCCGGAGTGCGCTACTCACTTGAAAATCCGTATGCTTATATAGATTCAAATATTACGGGTTTCATGAATATTCTAGAAGCTTGCCGATATCATCCGGTTAAGCATCTGGTGTTTGCCTCTTCCAGCTCGGTATATGGCGCTAATACATTAATGCCATTTAGTGTCAATCATAATGTAGATCACCCACTTTCAATATATGCCGCCACAAAAAAATCAAATGAATTAATGGCGCATACCTACAGCCACTTATATGGCATTCCAGTCAGTGGCTTGCGGTTCTTTACAGTCTATGGTCCATGGGGTAGACCAGATATGGCATTGTTTATATTCACCAAGAAGATACTTAATGGTGAGTCTATAGATGTTTTCAATAATGGTAAACATAAACGAGATTTTACCTATATCGATGATATCGTCGAAGGCGTTGTACGGGTATCTGATAACGTTGCTACCACCAACCCTGATTGGGATAGTGATAAGCCTGATCCTGCAACCAGTAAAGCGCCTTATCGTTTATATAATATCGGCAATAATTCGCCGGTTGAGTTGATGGTTTTCATCGAACAAATCGAAAAAAATCTAAATAAAAAGGCAGATAAAAACTATTTGCCATTGCAAGCCGGTGATGTGCCAGAGACCTATGCTGATGTAGATGACTTGAGTGATTACGTCGGTTATTCACCTTCGACATCGATTAAATCAGGCATCGAAAAATTTATTAACTGGTATAAGGATTATTATAAAGTATGAATGAAATGAGTGAACGGAGTATCTCTGTTATAGGCCTAGGTTATGTTGGGTTACCTGTAGCGGTTGTATTTGGTCAGGTTAGTAAAGTAATCGGGTTCGACATAAATCAGAATAGGATTGATGAACTTAAAGACGGAATAGATAAAACAGGTGAAGTTACTTCTGCCGAGCTTAGCGCGGCGGATGTTCATTTTACATCAGATATAAATGAGTTGTCGAAAGCGGACTTTCATATTGTAGCCGTTCCTACTCCGATAGATGGCACTAAAGAACCAGATTTGCGACCGCTGTTATCAGCATCAAAAACAGTAGGTCAAATTCTAAAGAAAGGCGATATCGTGGTTTATGAATCTACAGTTTATCCTGGAGCAACTGAAGATGAATGTGCCACTGTTCTAGAGGCTGAGTCTGGTTTGATAAGTGGCGAAGATTTTTTCCTCGGGTATTCGCCGGAGCGAATCAACCCTGGCGATAAAAAACATACCTTCAAAACGATCAAAAAGGTCGTTTCTGCACAAGACGATAATACATTAGAGATTGTTGCGAAAGTTTATTCTTCAGTTGTTGAAGCAGGCGTATTCAAAGCAGCATCAATAAAAGTGGCAGAAGCCGCCAAAGTTATTGAAAATACTCAACGTGATTTAAACATAGCGTTAATGAACGAACTGGCAGTTTTGTTTAAACGAATGGATATTGATACACATGATGTACTAGAAGCAGCAGGTACTAAATGGAATTTTTTACCGTTTGAGCCTGGTTTGGTTGGTGGTCATTGTATTGGTGTTGACCCGTATTATCTGACCTATAAATCAACATTATTAGGTCATATACCACAAGTTATTTTGTCAGGTAGAGAGATTAACGATGGCATGGGTAGATATATTGCGGATACTCTAATAGCTGGTATTAATAAAGAAAACAAAGAACTCGATAAAACTGTTATAACAATACTAGGTATTACCTTTAAAGAAAATGTGCCAGATATTCGTAACACAAGAGTTATTGATATAATAACGGAGCTTAGTGATCATCCTGTAACAATACAGGTCTATGATCCATGTGCTGATAGTGTCGATGTTAGTGATGAATATCAGCTTGATTTGACTGGCTTTGAACAGCTTAAAAAGGCAGACGCCGTGATATATGCAGTCCCACATGATGATTTTGTCAGACAGGGCTGGGGGCTCATATCAGAATTATTAAACCCCAATGGCGGTACTGTTTATGATATCAAGAGTATTCTTGATAGAAATGATAAACCGGACAATATTAATCTCTTTCGTTTATAAGAATTTATGATAATTGGAGTCAATAAATAAATGAAAGTAACCATGCTTGGCTGCGGTTATGTTGGGCTTGTATCAGGCGCCTGTTTTGCTGAGTTCGGTGCCAGTGTTACCTGCTTTGATATAGACAAAACGAAAGTCGATAAATTATTGGATGGTAAAATTCCAATCTACGAACCCGGTCTTGAGGCCTTAGTCCAAAAAAATGTTAAACAAGGACGCCTGTCATTTACGGATAAGTTGGGTGATTGTATTTCAGAATCTGATCTTGTCTTTGTAGCGGTAGGCACACCGACCAGACGCGGAGATGGGCATGCTGATTTAAGTTATGTCTATCAGGCAGTGCAGGACATCGCGTCATATTTAAAAGACTATACAGTAATCGTCGATAAATCGACCGTGCCTGTGGGTACGGCTAGAAATGTCAAAAGACTTATTGCAGAGGCAAACCCGGATGCGGATTTTGATGTGGCTTCAAACCCTGAATTTCTTCGGGAAGGTGCAGCAATTACAGACTTTATGCGCCCGGATCGTGTGGTCATAGGGGTTGAAAATGAACGTGCAGAAAATGTATTAAGAGAACTCTATCGCCCCATTAATTTGATTGATGTGCCAATATTATCAACTGATCTAGAAAGTGCTGAATTAATCAAATATGCATCGAATGCGTTTTTGGCAATAAAAATAAGTTTTATAAATGAAATGTCTGTGCTTTGTGAAGCAGTCGGCGCGGATGTTCATGCTGTTGCCAAAGGCATGGGGATGGACGGTCGCATCGGACGCAAATTTTTACATCCTGGCCCAGGGTATGGAGGATCCTGTTTTCCAAAAGACACCAAGGCACTTGTAAGAATAGCGCAGGAACATGGTGCCTCAAGTCGAATTGTAGAAACAGTAATTGAAGTCAATGAAGCACAAAAAGCGAGGATGATAAAAAAAATTCGCAGTGCACTCGGTGGAAATGAAAGCGGCAAAGCTATAGCGGTTTTGGGATTGACCTTCAAACCTGAAACAGATGATATGCGCGATGCACCGTCTCTCGCAATACTGCCAAAATTAATCGAAAATGGTTGCCGGATAAATGCTCATGATCCACAGGGCATTGATGAAGCAAAAACATTATTGCCCTCGGAAGTTCAGTATTATGATGACCTCTACGCTGCATTAGAGGGTGTTGATGCTGTAGTATTAATGACAGAGTGGAATATGTATCGCAATCTGGATATGGTTTTGATTAAAGAAAAACTAAAACAACCCGTGTTTGTTGATCTACGTAATGTTTATGAACCCGATACTATGAAAGAGCTTGGCTTTGATTATTATTGTATAGGACGTTAGAAATAATATGAATAAAGTAACAAATCAACATACCGTTTGGCATGATCCCTCAGTTTATCGAAAAGACAGGGAAGAGATGAATAAACACAAAAGTGTCATTATCTGGTTTACAGGTTTATCAGGGGCAGGTAAGTCAACTTTGGCTCACGCTTTAGAAGATAGTTTGCATAAAAACAAAGTCCGAACATTTGTCCTTGATGGAGATAACGTTAGACGCGGTCTTTGTAAAGATCTGGGATTTTCAGATGATGATCGAACAGAGAACATCAGACGCATCGGTGAAGTAAGTAAACTTATGATAGAAGCGGGTGTTATTGTCTTGACCGCATTTATTTCACCTTTTATCAAGGATAGAAAAATTGTTAGAGAATTGGTTGATGAAGGTGAATTCATCGAAGTGTATTGTGATGCGGATATAGAGATATGTGAAACTCGTGATACTAAAGGTCTGTATAAAAAAGCCAGGGCTGGCGAAATACCTGAATTTACGGGCATAACTTCTCCTTATGAAGCACCAAAAAAACCTGAGATTACTCTGGAAACAAATATACTTTCAATTGATGAATGTATTGAAAAATTAATTTGTTATCTTAATGATAGACAAATAATTTCATTAGATTAGGTGATAGTAGTTCACTATGAAATCGTGGTATCTAATCCAAGCTAAACCAAAAGCTGAGCAGTTAGCAAAAGAAAACCTTGAGAGACAAGGTTCGAGATTCATTGTTAAGCGTTGAGCCTGAAACGTAGAACCTCGAACCTTAAGTATATCCCATTGACATATCCCATGTTGTGGCTATAATTTTGATCATAAGTTTGGATCTTTATAGGTGAAGATATGGAACAGTCCACAGTCTTTAAAAGTAATAAAAGTCAGGCCATACGATTACCAAAACCGGTTTCATTGCCGGGATCTGTAAAAAAAGTCGATATCATAAAAATTGGTAATGCACGTCTTATCGCCCCTGCTGGAGAGAGCTGGGATAGCTGGTTCGATGCTGAAGGCGTCTCTGATGATTATATGAGTGAGCGTGAGCAGCCAAAGGATCAGGAAAGGAATAATTTGTAGTGCTTAAATATATGTTAGATACCAATATTGTTATCTATACAATCAAAAACCGACCTGCAAAAGTTAAGGCATTGTTTAATCAAAATTCTGGTCAAATGGCAATATCAGCAATTACTTTTGGTGAACTGATTTATGGTGCTGAGAAGTCGGCACAAACAGAACGAAATTTGGCTGATATTGAGAGCATGGCGGCACGTTTGGAGGTATTGGCATTCGATGAATTGGCGGCGACTCATTTTGGCCAACTTCGTGCAGAATTGGCAAAGTCGGGAAAGCAAATTGGCCCCTATGATCAGATGATAGCGGGTCATGCGCGTTCATTAGGCTTGGTACTAGCCACAAACAATACCAGGGAATTTAAAAGAGTCCCTGGTCTTCGGGTAGCGAAATGGACGTAGAAGTAATAACCACGAAACCCAATCTTGATTTCTCATGTCCCTTACACTAAAGTAAGGAAATAAATTAAAGTAAAGAATTAGCGATGGCAACAGCAACAATTACATCAAAAGGACAAATCACTATTCCGAAAGAAATCCGGAAAAACCTCAATCTTCATAGCGGAGATCGGATTAATTTTTTTATGGAAAAATCCGGCAGGGTTTGTTTATTGCCTGCAACACAGGATATCACTGCACTAAAAGGCATAATTACTAAACCGGAAAAACCTGTATCCGTGGATGAGATGAGGAAGACAATACGGAAGAGAGGTGGGAAGTTAATGTGAAAGGGATCGATACCAATGTATTGGTAAGGTATCTCGTTCAGGATGAGCCTAAGCAATCAAAAAAAGCGGCGACATTTATTGAAAAACATTGCAGCATTGAAGCCCCATGTTTTATCAGCCATATTGTTTTATGTGAGCTAAGCTGGGTACTGGAAAGCAATTATGACCAGAGTAGGATCGCAATCGCAACAACTATAGAACAACTATTACTGACAGCACAACTAGAAGTCATGGAGTCTGAGGTTGTCTGGAAGGCTTTACGTGATTATAAAAGTGCAAATGCAGATTTTTCTGATCATCTTCTTGCCAGAGTCAATGAATCCAGAGGGTGTGATGAAACTGTGACGTTTGATAAGAAGGCCGGCAAACAACCCTTTTTCACATTGCTGTAAAACATGCTTTGAACTATTTTTATTAGTAGTTTCAGATTTAATGTTAGAAATTGAACGTCAAGCACAGAACCTCGAACCTCAAACCCCGAACGTAGAATGTTTTATGAAATCCTGGTATCTAATCCAAGCCAAACCAAAGTCTGAACAGTTAGCGAAAGAGAATCTTGAAAGGCAAGGCTATGAGACCTACCTCCCGCTAATTCTTGGTAGAACAAAAAGACGCGGTAAGACAGCCAAATCTATTCAACCGATGTTCCCTCGATATCTGTTTATCCATCTTAGTGATCAGACAGATGATTGGGGCCCCATTCGTTCAACACTTGGTGTTTCATCGTTGGTACGTTTTGGAATGACGCCGGCAAGAGTGCCTGAAGTGCTAATAAACTCATTAAAACAAAATGAAAATAATCTCGGAATTCATGAGCTTCCGAGTAAAACACTATCTCCAGGTGATAAATTACTTATTGTTGAGGGTCCATTTGAGGGCTATGAAGCGAGCTTATATAGCCAAAAATCGGGGGATCGCGTCATTGTACTTTTAAAAATTGCTGAAAATTTTGTAAAAGTTAAACTTGAGCAATCACTTATTGAGCCTTTAAGTTAAATCTGTGCTATAAAAATTTAATGATTTTTCAATATCTCAAATTATCCATTTTGACTCTCACTTGCTGACTTAAATAATGCTTAAAATATTTTATACCTGGTTAAAAGAATATTGGCCTTGCATATTAATTTTACTAACAATAATAGGGTTTGTTGGTAAGGCGCTTTACAATTATCCGATGGGAGTAATGGCCATAATAGGTTTTTATAGGGTCATATTTTCACCGAAAGATATCTGGAATGATCAAATACAAAAAATATTTGTTATTGTATTTTTATGTTTATGGTTGCCTTTATTAATATCCTTTCCTGATGCCGTTAATCAATCACGTGCTGCTCAAACCATCTTTCCCTATCTTAGATTTTTATTTGCAGGACTATTTATCATTCAGGAATTATCTAAAGATAAAAACCGATTCAAGTTTATCGTTTATTCAGTATTTATAGTTGTAATGTTCTGGTGTGTCGATGCCTCCCTTCAATTTTTTATTGGAAAAAATATATTGGGGTACCCGTATAGAGCCGGTGAAATTACCGGCATGTTTTACCCGAGAAATACGATATCTCACATATGCTCAATACTTTCTGCTATATGTTTTTTATTTATATACCAAAATATAAATAAATATAGATGGTTATGGTTAACACTTTTACCACTTTTCTTTGTAATTCTTATTAGTGGCAGGCGTGCCGCATGGGTAATGTTGGCCCTATCTTCATTTGGTTTTTTTATATACCTATATCTATGTACTGAGAATAAAAAGCCGATATTGAAAATAACTGGAATTATTACCCTTAGCATCAGTGTTGCATTAGGTTCAACAATAATATTGCATAAACCCACCAATGATCGCTTTAAAGTAACGATGGGTTTATTTAGTAATAATTATGAGACTATTGATAGAGCGACAGCAAGACGGTTACCACTATGGGAAACCGCCTATTCAACATTTAAAGCCAACTCAATTAATGGCATCGGTCCAAGAGGGTTTCGATATGTTTATCAGGATTATGCGTCACCAGATAATTTTTGGATAAATGAATCTCAAACTCATCCCCACTTGCTTATACTTGAAGTCATGGCCGAAACAGGTGTTCTTGGTTTGCTGGGTTATTTCATTTTATTTTATTTATTAATAACGAGCGCGCTAAAAAGGAAAAGATTAAAAATAGACTTTCCATTTTTATTGCCCGTACTAGTCGCCTTATTTCCGATCAATGCGCATATGGCATTTTACGGTTCAATATGGTCAAGTATGATCTGGTGGTTAATGGCTGTTTATTTTTCAAGCATCCGTTTACATGAACAACAAAGCTAAAGGCATACGACTTGAGATCTTAGTGAGCAAACAGACGTCTAGGGGCCTAATCGTTAAACACTTGGCGTTTCTAATTTGGTTCGATTTAGTTTAAAACCAGCAAGTGTGCCAGAAGTCCAAATAAACTCATTAAAACAAAATGAAAATAAACTGGGAATTCAAGTGCTTCCGAGTAAATACACTATCTCCGGTGATAAATTATTAATTGTTTAAGGGCCATAAAATGGCGATGAATCTAGCTTTTAGAGCCATTAAGATTGTTTGTTTACTCAAGGTTCTAATTCTTATAAATCGCCTCAAACTAAAACACTGAACATTTACTATATCTAGTAGTTCATTTTATGAACATCCTGACATATACTGTTCAAAATATGAACACCCAGCAAAAAGAAGATACGGCAACACTGGAAATTCTTCAAACTATTGAAGATAAAAGTGATGTTACACAAAGGCATCTGGCCGATCAGCTCGGAGTTGCTTTGGGCCTGGCTAATTCATATCTAAAACGTTGTGCCCGCAAAGGATTGATCAAAATTCATCAAGCGCCTACCAATCGATATCTTTATTACCTGACTCCAAAAGGGTTTGCCGAAAAAAGTCGGCTTACTACGGAATATCTAAGCAGCTCTTTTAAATTTTATCGAAATGCAAGTGCATCTTGTACTGACGTATTTAAACAATGTCATGAGCTTGGGCATCACAAGGTATTGTTATGTGGATTATCGGAACTCGCTGAAATAGCGAGTCTTAGAGCGAGAGAACAAGGTATCGATATTGTTGGCACGATTGATCTTAATGCAAAAACAAATGAATTTCTTGGATTGCCAGTTTGGACTTCATTTGATTTGTTATCCGATTATGATGCTTGTGTGGTTACGGAAGTAGCAGCGCCTCAAAAACTTATTGAATACCTGAATACACAGGTAGATCCGAGAATTATATTTATTCCTGAAATATTAGGAATAAAAAGATAAACAATAAAAATTAAACCTGGATTTCTCGTTATAGAAGTTTAGGTTGGTTTATTTATTGAAGTCATGCAGTGTCTGAAATTGACATCGTATGGCGGTAGCGTGCCTGAATACAAAACTAACAAGGAATATCATTATGTTTAGATCACCTTACAATATTACTGATAGAAAAATTAAGTTTGCAATTCTTGGATGCGGCAGAATTTCTCCAAAGCATTTTGAGGCAATTCAACAGCATTCAGATAACATTGAACTAGCCGCAGTGTGTGACACAGATAGTACTGTTTTGGATGATGTGACTAAGAGATATAACGTTAAAGGTTATTTATCACTAGAAGAAATGTTAGCAGATAGCGATGTTGATGTGGTCACTATATGCACTCCAAGTGGATTACATCCAGAACAAGCGATAGCTATAGCAAATGCCGGACGACATGTGGTGACAGAAAAACCAATGGCTACCAGAATGGCGGATGGAAAAAGAATGGTTCGAAACGCAGATGAACAGGGTACACATTTATTTGTTGTGAAACAAAACCGCCTTAATCCAACATTACAGCTTCTTAAATCAGCAGTGGAGAAAAAAAGGTTCGGAAGAATATACATGGTTGCCTTGAATGTTTTCTGGACACGACCGCAAGAATATTATGACCAGGCAAAATGGCGAGGGACATGGGAGTTCGACGGTGGAGCATTCATGAACCAGGCAAGTCATTATATCGATTTACTAGACTGGCTGGTTGGGCCAATAGAAAGTGTATTTTCCTATACATCAACACTAGAAAGGAATATCGAGGTCGAAGATACCGGTGTTGCATGTATTAAATGGCGTTCAGGAGCAATGGGGACGCTTAACGTTACCATGTTGACCTACCCAAAAAATTATGAAGGTTCGATCACAATACTTGGCGAAAAGGGAACTGTTGAAGTGGGAGGTGTTGCTGTAAACGAAATCAAGCATTGGGAGTTTGATACGGAAGACGAAGATGATAAGAAAGTAAGAGAATCAAATTATGAAACAACATCTGTCTATGGTGTTGGTCACCCACTTTATTATAACAATGTAATTAAGACCCTAAGAGGGGAAGGAAAGCCTGAAACAGATGGGCGCAGCGGGCTACGTTCTTTGGAAACACTAATTGCCATGTATCTTTCTGCAAGAGATGGCCGGTTGGTATCCTTGCCGCTAGAATATTAAATAAAAATGAATTATTCAGTACATGAAACAGCCATTGTTGATGATGGTGCACAATTAGGCTCGGGTACTAGAATCTGGCATTGGGCACATGTTTGTGCTGGTGCGAAAATTGGAAAGAAATGTTCTGTTGGGCAAAATGTATTTATCGGTAACAAAGTTGAAATAGGGGATAACGTTAAAATTCAAAATAATGTCTCTGTTTATGACAATGTTACTTTGGAAGATGATGTTTTTTGTGGTCCAAGTATGGTTTTCACCAATGTCTATAATCCTAGATCTGCCGTTACAAGAAAATCCGAATACAAGGATACTGTTGTTAAAAAAGGTGCTACTTTAGGTGCAAACTGCACCATTGTTTGTGGAATTACCATTGGTCGTTATGCTTTTATTGGAGCTGGTGCAGTCGTAAATAAAAACGTACCTGATTATGCGCTTATGGTTGGTGTTCCAGCTAAACAAATAGGTTGGATAAGTGAATATGGTGAAAAACTTGATTTACCTTTATCTGGAAATGCTGAAGCGATTTGCGACAAAACAAATTCCAGATATTTATTAACGGATAAGAAATTACAAAAATTAGGTTAGTCTGTATGGAATTTATTGATTTAAAAGCACAATACAAATTAATAGAGGTAGAAGTTCAAAATCGAATTAGCACAGTATTAAGCCATGGTAAGTTTATCATGGGTCCAGAGGTGTTCGAATTAGAAGAAAAACTGGCTGAATACACTGGCTCGAAATATTGCATAGCTGTTTCCAGCGGAACCGATGCATTGCTGATCGCAATGCTAGCACTTGATATTGGTGCTGGTGATGAAGTGATTACTACACCGTTTACGTTCTTTTCAACGGGAGAGATGATTTCTTTAATTGGCGCAAAACCCGTTTTTGTCGATATTGATCCTAAAACCTACAATATCGACCCTGCAAAAATAGAAGCAGCGATCACACCCAAAACAAGAGCGATCATGCCAGTCAGTCTCTATGGTCAATGTGCCGATTTTGAAGCGATAAATAAGATTGCGGAGAAATATAATTTACCGGTAATCGAAGATGGTGCCCAAAGTTTTGGCGCGACATATCAAGGCCATATGTCGTGTAATCTCAGTACAATTGGTTGTACGAGTTTCTTTCCGTCTAAACCGTTAGGCGGTTATGGAGATAGTGGGGCTTGTTTTACTAATGATGAGAGTCTAGCTAAAATAATGCGTGAAATACGTGTGCATGGACAAGATCGACGTTATCACCATCCTCGGACAGGTATGAACGGGCGAATGGATACACTTCAAGCTGCAATCCTGTTATCGAAACTCGATATATTTCCTCAGGAAGTAAAGCTGAGAGAGGAAGTTGGATCAAGATATAACCACTTAATTAGCGAGCACAGTCAGAATATAACACCACCACATATTAATTCAGGTAACACTAGCGTTTATGCACAATATACGGTGCTAACTGATGACCGAGATAAGATTATAAAACACCTGGGTGAGGTAAATATCCCGACGGCAATTCATTATCCAGTTCCATTGAATAAACAGCCTGCTTTACAAACTAACGAGTATGAACTGTCAGTAGCAGATTCACTATCAAACAAAGTAATGAGTCTGCCGATGCATCCATATCTTTCTGAGAGCGATCAAATAAAGATCATTAAACAATTATCTTCTATTTCAAAATAAGCATTTTTGATAATCTATTTAAAATGAAAAATTAAATTGGGATTAATTAAACTAACAGAAGTTTGGAGAGTGATTAATATCAACCTATGAATAATAAGAAGGGAAGCTTATGAGTATTAGAGTCGTTATGGCAGTTAATAATCCGGCTACAAATGATTATCGAGTTGTAAAGTCTGCTGAAATGGTAGCGCGTGCTGGGTTTGATTGTCATGTGGTTGGTGTTATGAAACATGGATATAAAGAAAATGAAATAATCAATGGCGTCACATATCATAGAGTTAATGTAAAACCTTGTTTGACAGGCTTTATTGCTGGAGTTTCAATAAAAGCGTTTCTGTTTTTTAATAAAGAGGTAAGCATTACAGAGAATGTTGGACAGTCAAATAAAAAGAACCGCAAAAATAGACTTATGTCTTTACCATTTATTAAACTTGTAAATGATAGAGTTTGGTTGTTAAAAAAACAGGTAAAGAATTCAACACCTTCTTTTTATAAGATAATTCTTCCTTTTCACATTCCGTTATCTTCAGTTCTGAAATGTATTAGAAAAACAGTATCTTCAGTTCTGAAATTTATTAGAAAAGTATCTGATTTTACGAGATATGTCTTAAATAAAATATTGTCACTAATAAAAAGAAAGCTTCGTCCAGAACATTCATCGATAGGAGTGAAGTATTTACAAGGAAATTATCTAGCAGGGTTTTATAATAAACTGTTAATACTTAATGCTGATATTTATCATGCGCATGAGCTCTGGATGCTAGAGTCTTGCTCACTTGTATCAACACTTTTAGGCAAAAAATTAATTTACGATTCCCATGAACTAGAAGTTCATCGAAATAACAGTTGGTCCTCGAAAAGTAATAAAACTCGTTGCGGGTATGAAGAACAATATATCAATAGTGCTAGTTCAGTTTTTGCAGTCTCAAACGGATGCGCAAGAGAAATTGAAAAACAGTATGGGCTTAAAGAAGTACTATTACTTAGAAATACTCCCTTATTATCATCCCTTAAAACAACGAATAAAAAACTTAGAGAAACATTAAAAATAGATGTAGATACGAAGGTACTAATCTATACCGGATCTGTGACATTTAATCGAGGTCTTGATGTCGTTCTTAAGGCACTAGTGCATTTACAAGATTATGTGTTAGTTACTGTAGGCCCTTGGAATGAACGTGTAAAAAATGAATTGGAATGTTCAGCTATAGAACTAAAAGTTAAAGGAAGGTTTTTCATGCATAATAAGGTCTCACCACAAGAGCTAATCAGCTTGATTTCTGGCGGTGATATTGCAGTAATTCCAATCAGAGATGCGTGTTTGAGCTATCGGTATTGTATGCCCAATAAACTTTTTGAAGCAGCCTTTGCAGGTTTGCCCATCGTGGCATCTGATTTGCCTGATATGAAAGAATTTATTGTAGATAACGATCTTGGTTTTACATTTGAAAATGACAATGAGGATTCATTGATAAATGCGATTAAAAATATTGAGCGAAATAATTACCATCTAAAGGTACAAGGGAACTGTGAAAAAATCAGCAAGGAGTACTGTTTCGAAAAAGAATCTGAAATACTTATCAATAAATACTATGAGCTTATAGGAGCACCAAACTCTGCTGTAAATGCTGCAGCATAATGTATGTCATTACGATCTGATTATTTCGACTACCTCTCGCATTTCCAATCGACAGAGACTTTGTTTCAATATGTTTCATCCACAGAACCAGCGATTGGACTTAGGCATGATATTGACCACTGTATTGATACGGCACTTGAAATGGCGTATTGGGAAGCAGAGAACAATATAAGTGCAAGTTATTTTATATTGGATACAGCTCAATATATTAACGACCCGCTTCTTTTTGATAAATGCCTTCAAATTCAGGAATTCGGTCATGAAATTGGGATTCATACAAATTCTATTACGAAATGGTTTACTACAGGCGTAGATCCATTCAATGACATTAAAGAAGTAATTCTACGCTTTAGAGAATGTGGAATTAAAATTTATGGCACTTCGGCACATGGTGATCAAGCATGCTATAAACACAACTTTATTAATTACTGGATTTTCAGCGGGCTTAAATCTGATGACGTTATAGAGAGAGAATCTAATCGTAATGCAGAAGGTATTTATGAGACCGATAAAGGCAAACAAATTAAATATCCAATTACGCACGAACTAACGCGTGAAGATGGAAGCGTATTAAAGCTCTGGTCGGGAGATGAAAAAGAACTAGGACTAGTTTATGAAGCTTCTCACCTGGAATCTGATTTGTATTTTACAGATAGTGGTGGTGCTTGGAAACGTTCTCCGGATCCAATGAAAGAAGACTTGCGCGGTAAGCGTGTTCAAGTGCTAATGCATCCGATTCATTGGAGAGCACCGAGAAAAATATATTTCTTTCTATCAACTGCTCGCTCTGGCAGTAAATGGTTGAGTACTGTACTGGAACAAGCAAGCTCGTGTTCTAGTAAACACGAATACACACTCAATCATTTTAATGATTCAAATGAAACGCAAGTGGTTAGTGAAAAAATGACTGGGCACAGGCTACAAGAACTACTTGTAGATGAGGATAAAATTGATAGTGCTCTGGAACATACTCGCCAAGTAGTAGATTCACTGACGTTTGATTATTCAGAAGCAAATGTTTATTTACCCTTCGTGGTTAATAAATTAATAACAAAATTTCCTGATGCACAATTAATCCATCTTCACAGGAATCCTGCCGACGTCATACGCTCAATAATGAACAGAGGCTGGTACGACACCCCACATGATTCTGCACACCCCAGAAACCTATGTGGTGGTTGGGATCAGTTATCACCATTTGCTAAATGTTGTTCTTATGTCCAATTTGTTAACGATTTGTTAATTAAAACATGTGGCAAACGATTTTCGTTTGAGGAAATGACTACTAATGCTGATTATCTTAAGGAGCAACTAAAGATACTAGGCGTTGCATATTATCCACTATTATCTAAAAAAATAATTAATGAAAAAATTAATGCCAACAAACTTAATGATTTTCCAGAATACGAAAATTGGAATGAACTAAGAATAGCTGCTTATGATAACCGTTTGTATGGTGTGTGTTACGAGTTAGGATATAAAAACAGTTCCCATAATAAGCACGCGGCATTGAAAAACACATCTACGTTTTTAAGTGTTCTTTTCTATTGGTTTAAGAAGGCTAATAATTATTGTTCTTCATTAAGTAAAAAAGTTTTTCGCCGTAAGGCTGTTATTAAGATGGCTTCAGTAAATATAATCCTATCTGAATGTTTCACTAGTAATATTAAATTAAATGATAACAAAGATACTGTTGGCATTAATGCGATTAATTCAGAAGAACATTCTTATTTTCTTATTAAAGGCGGTGATTGGCGAAAACTGAAGTTTAACGCAGGCTTTTCTATTTCACAAAATGGATATTACACACTAAATATCGCCTCAGTAATTTCTGATGACATCAAGGTTAATGTGTTTTGCCTTTATTACAACAAGAAAAGAGAGTTAATACACAAACGTTCGCTAGGTACGTTAGATAAAGGGATAAATATAAGAATGTTTTCATTTTCAGCGATGGGTAACAGTACCTATTTTAATGTGGCTTTATATCTGCCTAAGCAGAATATTGAAAGAAAGATTGAGTTGAGTCGAATCTGTTTAAATTTTCAAAGTTATATATAAGAGGAAGAGATATGGTTGAACCTGTTTACGATAATTCAGTGCAAGCTTTAAAAGCAACAAATGAATTTTATGAAAGCCAGGAAGGTTTTCAGTATAGTGAAGAATTAGCAAAAAACTGGATTAGAAACAATATTAAGCTTCCGAAAACGGGTAAAGTTCTCGACCTTTGTTGTGGGGATGGTCTTTGGTCTCGCGGTTTTCAGTTATTAGAACCAAATCTCCAGCTTTATGGTGTTGATATATCTGAAGGAGGGATAGCAAAAGCTCATAAGCTCTTATCCAGCGATGAACAACACTTTAAGGTGTGTGATGCAGAATCTGAATTGCCCTTCGAGGATGATTTTTTTGATATTATTTTTGCTCGCGGTCCAGGTTTATATAATCAACATTCTATGAACAATGATTATGCAATAAAAGTTCTTGATATGTGGCATAGCAAGTTAAAACCAGGTTCTGGACGTTTCTATTCTATTTTTGCATCTACACCTAAAATGATAGGTTCTTATACTCCGATGGAAAAATGTAAATTACCCTATAATCGGTCACCCAGGAAATCAGAGGCAGTCAATTTCTCCGGCGGTAAATATCACCATAGTATTGAAACATTTCATGAGCCATTTTGGGCTTCGAATTATATGAAGATCATTGATTATACATTTAAAAATAATTTACATATTTTAGTAACTACAAGAGCATAACATTATGTTTGAAAAAACAATTTCAAATGAACAGATGATATTTCCCTGTGGAATGTCTCGATCTGGAACTACATTGTTGACAACAGTTTTGGATTCACACAGCCAAATTTCGTTAGGTTATGAATTACTACCTGCAGAGTTACCACCTACAAAAGAAGTTATATCAAATCTTGAGGAAGCTGCGTCAGAATTTGGCGGTAATGATCTTGTATCAATCGGCAAGATACTCAGAAAAAAAGGTTTTAACGCAGAAGGCCTATTTGCAGTACGAGTGGCAAGAAGCGGTATTGAGTATGAAGGCTATGTGAGTTTGTTAAAAGATTCTATTGATAACGGCTATGAAAAAATAAAATCAGTAGTTGATCGATTTAGGATTTCCTATGAAGTTGTAGCATGGAAAGCTAGTAAAGAAGACGCAGCAATAAGTGGGTTTAAGATGAATAATGCCTCTTATAACCTTGCGTTAAAGCTATTTCCTAATAGTTATTACATATACATACTAAGAGACCCTCGCGACGTTTGGGTTTCGCACATAAAAAGGAATTTCAAAAAAACAGTTACAGATGTTTGTGACGCTTGGATTACGTTTGCAGAGAATTTTGTAAAATTTTCAGAAAAACACCCTGATATCGCACGATTGATTCGTTATGAAGATTTGGTGACGACCCCAGTAGATGTTATTAACAATATGTTTTCAATTCTTCCTGTAGAAGTTGAGTCGAGTGTGTATGAATTCTATAAGTCAAATGCAACTGTTCATAGAGCTGGTCATCCAAACTCAGAGCAATTGAGTCAAGATTTTTTTACCAGTAGTATTGGTAATTGGAAGGATACTATAAAAAACGAAGATAGGCTTATTATTGAAAAAAAATGTGGAGATATAATGAAGAAACATGATTATTTATAGGATTGAATGGTGAGTATTCTTAGAAAATTATTTAAAACAAATTTTAGTATTAATCAATATAAGTCGGAAGGGCAGCCGTTTCAGCATACTGATAAAGATATAAGAGAAAATATCAAACGAATAACTGATAGTAAAAAGTATCACAGTGCCGAGTATGAAAAGCTACTAGCTCCTTACTTGGAAAGCCATGAAAATATTACGTACGCTGAGTACGTGCGACTAAAAGATACTGGTGATAGAAAATTTTTACTAATCAGACATGATGTAGATCATGATAATAGAACTGCGATTAAAATGGGGGAGTGGGAAGCAGAGAGAGGTCTCCGATCAACCTATTGCCTTCTGCATACTGCTTGGTATTACGGTCCGTTGGTCAACGGACGTTATCATCATAGTAAGGAGCTAATTGAATGTGCGACAAAGTTGCATGAATTAGGTCATGAAATCAACTTTCATAATAATTTGGTGGTGACCTTTCTTAAAGAAGGTGTTGACCCAGTTGAATTACTAGAAAGTGAATTAGAATTCTTTAGAGATAAGTTAGGTATACCTGTTACAGGCACATCAACGCATGGCGATAAATTATGTCGCGAGTATAACTTTCGTAATTGGGAGCTGTTTAAAGAATGCTGTGATGAACGATTTGGTGGGCCGCGAGAAATTAAACATAGAATTAAAAACGGAGAGAGAGTTGTAGGGCTTGGAAAATACTCGATGTTCGACTTTGGTCTCGAATATGAGGGGTATGATGTTATGCGAGATATTTATCATACTGACTCGGGAGGGAATCAACGAACAAGACAGAATGCTCGAGGAAGAAGACCATTTGGGCGTAAAGATATAACAAAAAGTGAAATTGTGGGTGTATTGACGCATCCAATTTGGTGGGACTTCAACTGAACTAATTTATATAGAACATAATTGGTGAATTTAATATGGATGAAGAAAGGTTAGAAAATTTAGCAAATTTATTAAATACGACGTCAGAGGCACTAAAGCTTAAGTTTTCAGAAAATCAATTATCTAAACTTCCGAAAACATTTTCGAAACATATTCCTGCTCTTTGTAAACAGAAATTTCATTCTACAAGCGTGGATAAAATAAGTGGGTTGGCGAAACTAGAAACGACAAATGGGAGAGTGTTTTTCGGGCCTCAGTCACAGAATAACCATCGAGTACAGTTTGAGTTCGTAAAGGATATTTGTCCTCCGGAAGTGATGGCTGAGACATTTTTATTAGCGTTGGATATAACTCAAAGGTATTTGACAGATTTTACGTGGTTTCCAAAGTCAGTTTTGCCAACTAGAGGTGGGACGGTAATAGAACTCGGAGCTTATTTGGGACATAAAACGATAAGGTTTGTTGATGAGTGTGTTGGGCTTTCAGGTAAAGTGCTTGCGGTAGAAATGATGCCGTACAATATTGACATTTTAAAAACTAATGTTTTAGCGAATGACCTGGATGCTCAGATTGAAATTATGGAATGTGGTGTATGGAATGAACCAACTGTTTTGTCTGTACGGGGGAAAGGGCGTCAAAGAACAACGTTGGTTGAAATGGAAAAATTAGATAATGATATGGGGGTTGATGCCACCTGTAAAACATTAGATCAAATTATAGAAGATTGGAAGGTAGATGTTGTCGATTTTCTCATGGTCACAGTAAACGGCGCTGAGATCGAAGCTCTAGAAGGATTGAATGAATGTGCTAGTCGTGTAAAAAGTGTTTTTGTTGCTACACCGTATTCTAGAGATGGAGTTAGAAATTCAGATCCGTGCAGGGGCTTACTTGAGGAAAGAGGTTTTTCTATAATAGAAGAATATACAACTAAAAATCGTATTTATGCGAAACAACCCGAACATTAAAAAATTATGGGGATAATAGATGAATAACATCAACCTAACGAGAGATGATGCTCTTCGAATTTGTATTATAACTGAAGAACAACTAAAGATTGTGGAAACATCGTCTCTATCAAGTCATAGAGATTACAATCCTCGAAGAGGAATAAAAGTAGTTAGTGCTTTGAATCAATATTTTAACAGTGAAATGTTTAAAGGAAAAAGAATACTTGAGTTTGGTCCAGGTCACTACGCTTTTAGTTTGCTTGCAAGATCACTTGGCGCAACAGTCGAATGCGTTGAAATTGACCCAGTGTTAGTTGAACTAGGTAGAGAGCTCGGTTTCAAAGTACATGAAAAGAGTTTTGATTACATTTCTAGTATTGGTTTAGAAGGAAAGTTTGATGGAATTTGGCAGAAAGGTTGTTTTAATGCGTGTCGATTTCAGGAGGAAGTTGATATGAGTAGATATGCGAAAGAAATAACAGGCATTCTTGCCGAAAATGGGTGGGGGTGGGTGTCCACATGTAATAAAGCTTCCGGCGTTAAAGCAAATGATGAGCTGTTTACAAAACAACGAATAGAGTTGCAACAAACATACATGAAAGAGAATGGCTGGAAACTAAGGCCATTTACAGAGGAAATCGGAAAAAAATATGCTATTAAGTATGCAAATTCACCGGTGCTTTTTACCAGGTATCTTGGAGAGGGAGCTTTAATTTGAGTTCTGAGCATTCCTTTAATCCATTTGCTAGAGTTTGGCAGCCTTATCCAGAATATTTTAATTCTCCTTGGGATTACTATTGCTCTTTCATTAAACTTTTAAAGAGTAAAAGTGTACGTTTTGCCACAATGAGTGAAGCGTTAGAAATGGATGATGATGTAGTAAAAGGACAAGTGATTGCCCTTATAGATCATCATATCGATTTCTATCCAATCGAAACTGAGGTAATGGCAAGGTGGGAACAAAAAGAAGAAATTGTCTCAAGTATTTATTTATTTAATGTTTTTGATTATGGAGATACTTCACAATTAAAAGATCCTTGGAATATAGAAGAATTGAACATTAAATTTTATCAATCACTTGAACAAAGTGGTTTTGAAATTGGCTATCATCAGAATGCTGTAGGTTTGGTTAGAGTTAAACGAGATGGACGTCTTTATCAAAAAAATATATCTGACTGTGATTTGGAGTTAGCAAAAAAGAATTTTCAGAGAGATGTTGATGGTTTACGTCAATATTTTAATATTAGAACTTATATTCCTCATGGTGCAGGTGAAGCTAACAATCAATTAATGGATTTGCCTGATGGGTATGATGATCTTGTCTGGGTATATAACAATACACGAAAAAATGGTACGGCTAAACCTCCTATAAAGTGGCGAAACTTTAGTGATTCAGTGGGGGTAGATACACAAAAGATTAGTGGATTTGGTGCTAGATTTAATGTTAATCGAGATAACCTCCATATCAAGGCGCATTTAATGGATGTTGGTTTTCATCACATTTTAGTTCATTCAGGTCGGTTTTCTAGTGATATGGCACTAGATGATTATTCCGGCGAAATTAATATTGATAATAAGCATGTGAATATAGAATTTAAATTACCATATGGTATCACCGCTCCAATAAGCACAAAGAATTTATTATCAGATGAAATTATTCAATCAGAGAGAAAACAGCTTCAGCCACATATAGATCGACTTCTATTATCAGAATCTGATCTTACTCGCAAGTATTATGTATTATCAGATAATAAGCATTTCGCGCTAGCTAATTTAAAATGCTCTGATAAGGCGATTGTCAATTTTTTGCACCATAGTACATTCTCAAATAAAGATAAAAATACTAGTGTTTATAGAGGGGTGGGTAAACCCAATGAAATTTTTCTACCTACACTTTCTCTCGTAGAAGAAATTGGCTTGTATAAATCATGTGAGAAATTAATGAATGACGTATATTGCCCTAATCCTCTTAGATTTTTAGCTCGTTCCAAATTTCCATTTAGTGTGATTTATCTTGAAAAAGTTGTATTGTCTAATCAAGCAGATATTAAACACCTTGTTTCTATTATTAGAACATATTCTAAACTAGATTATTTTTATATTAAGGTTGATATTCAATGTTTTGAATCTTTATGGGAAAAAATAGTAAATAAATTAGTAAAAAAAAGAACAGATCAAAAAATAATAAAATCTATTTCTGAAAAAATAAAAGAGGAATTAAATCAAGATATTGATAATTTGTACCTTTCAACAAAAGACTCATGCATGATCATTTCTTCATTAAAAAAAGTTTAAGTATTTTATTATGTATTCGTATAATCCAGATAGAAAAGAATTAAGTGAAGTTAAATTATTATCACTCGAGCCTTGGCGCCTATTTCCTAAGGGTGATCTAGATAGGTTTGTTCCGAAACCTCCAGCAAACCTTCCTAAGTTAACGAAGCAAAGCAGGATAGCATCTATTGGGAGCTGTTTTGCTAGAGAAATTAAAAATTGGTTAGAAGTGAATGGTTATAATTACCTAAGCTTTGCTGAAGGACCTTGTTCTCGACATGGTTCTGCAAGATATGAAAGAGTTTATAATACGTATACTTTAAAACAGGAGTTTATGAGAGCATTAGGGCAGTTTTCTCCAAGTGAGAAATACTGGGAATTTAAGGATAGAGATGAAAAAATTCATCTATTAGACCCACATCGAAAAAATGTGGCTTGGGAGTCAGAATACGAAAGAAAAAAAGAGTCTGCTGAACATGCTGATAATTGCCGAAAAGCATTTAGTGAGCCTGAGCTATTGGTGGTGACTGTGGGGCAAGCGGAAATTTGGTATAACAAAAAAGATGGATATGTTTATCCCTTGGTGCCTCCTCCCGAAGTTTATAACGAACAAATGCATGGCTTTCGGTTAACAACGTACGAAGAAAATATTCAAAATCTTCAATACGTTGTTGATGCTTTTACAAAGCTTAATCCTAATGGCCATATTTTAATTACCCTTTCTCCCGTACCTTTACGTGCTACATTTCGTGATCTCGATAGTGTGATTGCTAATTCGTCGAGCAAAGCTATCTTAAGGGCCGCAGTAGATAATATTGTCACAAATAATATAAATAATGTGATTTATTTTCCTGCTTATGAGGTAGTGACTCAATTGGAAATCAGTCCATTCAAGGAAGATAATAGACATGTTAGGCCTGAGGTCGTTGAAAGGATAATGAAAATGTTTGAATATTGGTTTATATAGTAGTTAACACTTTTTCAGTCATCTAACCCAACCGTTATATTTAATCAAAGCATTAGTTTTGACTTAATGTAAGTCTTAATTTAACAATAGTCGAAGCCTCTCGATCTGAAGTTTATATATTATTTATATTTAAATAGTTCAATTTAATCCCTTCTATACAATCTATTATCACGGCCGCGTAAGGCCAATCATTCAGAGTAAAACGTAGAACGAAAAACATGAAGAAAAACATGAAGAAAAACACAGGAAGCTACAATTACCTTTTTGTAGCTGCTTCACTAGCTTTTTTTGTCTCCGGTTTTACTGCGCTGGGATATCAGGTTCTTTGGCAGCGTATTCTTTCCCAGGAAATTGGCGTGGATTCAATCTCTGTAGCTATTATTGTTTCTATTTTTATGCTCGGTTTAGGAATTGGAACGTATATAGGTAAAAGTTTAGCATCGACCTCTCGTATTCCTGTAACTATCTATGCCATTGCAGAAATTATGATAGCTATTTTTGCTTTTTTTAGCCCAGAATTTTTAAGACTTGAACAAGCAGCTCAATTAATAAATCATTCCTATATTGCTAGCGCAATAGTATATGGCACTATTTTATTAATACCTACAGCACTAATGGGAATAGGAGTTCCGCTAATCGTAGCTGCTTGCAGTCGTGACGATAGCAATATCTCATTTGTCTTTGGCTTTCTCTATGGTTTAAATATTTTAGGTGCTTTTGCTGGAACTATTATTGCCTCTTTTTTTGCTATTGAATTACTAGGTCTGGATATTTCTTTAAAAGCTTTTGCTTTAGTAAATGTCTTTGTACCTATAATTGCTTTCCCTTTCATTTTAAAAGAATTACGTGATTCTGATGGTCTACCACGTTTTTCTTTTATTTGGTTGACAAGAGGCAGTAAAGTTCGAATGAGAAAAAACTGGGTGATTGCAATTCTAGTCTATGGGTTCGCTACATTATCACTAGAAATTTTATTCTTTCGATATCTTTCAAACTATTTTGGTTCTGTCTCAATTGTTTTTCCACTTTTGTTGGCTGCATATTTGCTAAATATGTCGATTGGGGAAATGCTCGGAGGGTTCTTAAGTAAATTTTGGATAAAACGCTCACTAATTACAATAGTGCTTACTTTAATTGGGTTAACTCTTCTAATTGGATTTTTATCTATTACAGAAAAATGGCTTATAGATATAGGTGTCACACGATCACTAGCTAAAAATCCAAAAGATTACTTTGATTTATTTGGAATTTTGATTTTATTTCTTACTCCAGTTTTATTCTTTAGTGCACTTTTACCCTTGTTTATGAATTCTATAGAAAGTCAGGATGGTCTAAAGAAAGATGTTGTCGGATAAGTACTATTCCTTTCAACAATTGGAAATTTTCTTGGCGCATTATGTACAGGACTAATTTTGCTTCCTCTTTTTGGCTCAGAGGGAGTTGTCTTAATAGTGATAAGTGCATTATTGATATCTGTAGTTAACCTGGTTGAATTAGATAAAAATAAGAAAATATTTGTTTGCGCTATGTTTTTAAGTTGCATTTTGCTAAATCCATCTGGAATTTATTATAAATTATCAGATGGCTACGACACAGCAGCTTACCCTTTTGATGTTATAGAAGATGAAGTTGGCGTGTTATCTTTATACAAAGGGGGATTCTCAAAATTCATTAAGGCTCGATTAAATAGGTCACCTACCGCTAATATAGTTCACAACGTATCTTATTTAAGCTGGAACAGGATGAATCTTTCTTATCTTAAAATTATTAATCCAGATTTTTCACCAAAAAGAGTTCTTATAATTGGTTTGGGTTCATCTAATTTTATTTACGGATTATCAAAAACAAAAGAGTTAGAGAAAATTGTGGTAGCTGAGATTTCCCCTGCCGTTGTTGCAGCAACTTATAAATATGCAGACAAGGAAATTGTTGACTTTATTAATTCTGACAAAGTTGAGCTTTTGCAGATAGATGGAAGAAGGTTAATGAAAATTATGGAGAGTAACGAAGAGAAATTTGATGTTGTTCAAATAGGGACATTTCAACCAAAAGCAAGTGGTTCCTCAAATCTTTATTCGGCAGATTTGTTCAAGGTAGCGAAGTCATTACTTAATCCTAATGGGGTCTTCATTACTCTTGACTATGCAGGAGTGGTTCGTGCTGGGTTTGAAGGATTTGATTATGGTTGGTCTGCTGGTGAGAATTTCAGCACAAGTGGATATTCATTTTTCACTGATTGGAATCCTTTAAAGGATGTAAATAGCTGCTATGAAGTGGAGAAGAGTTTATGGGTTAGTGCTTTTTCAAAAACACCTAATCAAAATCTCAAAATTACAGAAGTTCCATCATTATTCGATCTTGCGATTTACAATAAGAGGGACTTTGATAATATTCCTGTTAATACTGATAATAATCCAGTGATGGAGTATCGAATGTGGCGTATTCTAAACAAAGAAACTAATATGATAACTAGAGTTTCTCGTGATAAAAAAATAAATCGTTATCGTAAAGTGAGCATCGTAAAATGCAATTAATCTCTAACTATTTATGTTTGCGCGTACCCTCGTTTAGATTAGTAGCGAGTAAAATAATGGTTGTTTAACTGAAAACTAATTAACAATTTGATGCAGTTACGACTATCTAAATTGTCCATAGTTTAGCGACCGAGAGATAGATAACCTCATGTGTATCTCAGCACAATACTCAGAAAATTCCTCGGATTTCTTTCGCCGTTCGAAGCTCTCGCGAAATGTGATAGGTGTTTCACATGAAATTTGAATCCAGCAGTGACACATCTATGTTAAAGATAAATCAATTAATGATTTCAAGGTATTTTGTTTTGTATGGGAGCTTGATTAGTATTTCTCTTTTCATCTCTGGTGCGACATCTCTTTCTTATCAAATAGTTTGGCAGCGAATCCTCGCTCAAGAAATAGGGGTTGATGCCATATCTGTAACAATTACGGTTGCGATTTTTATGCTAGGACTTGCATTTGGCACGTATGTGGGACGCAAACTCTCAGAACTAACTTTTCGCCCTATATTACTATATTTCGCTTTTGAGCTTATCATCTCTTTCTACGCTTTGGAGAGTTATAGTCTTCTTAAGGAAGCCCGCGGGTTCTTTTTTTCTAGCGTTACTGTTTACTATTATGATTTTATTCTGTATGCATGCGTATTGTTTATCCCAACCTGCTTAATGGGTGCTGGTGTACCAATAATTATGAAAGTCTTGGGCAGCAACGGTAAAGCTACTTCTTCAGTTTTTGGATTAATATATGGCATCAATCTAGCGGGAGCTTTTGCGGGAACCCTGTTAACATCTTTTCTAGTGGTCGAAAAGTTCGGTCTGAGCGGGTCACTAGAACTGTCCGCCTATTTTAATTTGTTGATACCAGTATTAATTCTCCCTCTTTTATGGATGGAATTTAAGGCACAGAGGCAAAAACCTCTATTCAATTTCAAAACCCCCACAACTCCTAAGAATGCTGTTTTTTCAAAAAGCAAACATCTAACTATGGTGATTAGCGCCATTCTCTACGGTTTTGTAACACTTTCTCTCGAGATTATAATGTTTCGTGTTCTCTCAAATTATTTTGGAACGCGTTCGATAATTTTCCCGATTCTACTTGCCAGCTTTTTACTAAATATGGCTATTGGCGAATGGATTGGAGCAGCCCTTTGTAGACTTAAGAAAATATCACTAAATTTCAAAATTTTGTTTCTATACGCACTTAGTTTGACTGTGTTAGTTTCCTTGTTCTGGATACCAGAGTCTTATTTATTAGACATAGGCATTAACCAAAGAATCGCACGCATCCCAAGAGAGCTTCCTTTCTTTTTCATAGTAACCAGTTGTGCCCTCTTGCCAGTAATTTTTCTCAGCAGTCTATTCCCTCTTTTTATAAGAAGTTCAGCAACTGAGAACGAGGCTGGAGAAACGATTGTTGGCCGTATACTTTTTTATTCAACCATTGGAAACTTTCTAGGAGCGACAATAACAGGGTTAATTTTGCTTCCAATGATAGGCACCATGGGAACTGGACTTCCCAGAGTTTGTTTGACACCAAATAGCGTTACAATGTAACTCTAAGAGAAGTATTTCTGAGCAGTGGAAAACGATACAGCGAAGAATTCAAAATAGAATCGGTCAAACAAGTTGCTGAACGGGGATATTCAGTTGCAGAGATCGCTGAACGTCTGGAGACAACAACACATATCTTATATGTCTGGATGAAGCGTAATCCCCCTCCCTGAAAAATAACAGGAGTCATAAGTAGAAAGTTCTCATACTCTGAACAGAGTAGTTTTCTATGAAAAGATCACGTTACACAGTATCTTCGGGTAAGATTAACCGTCATCAAAGTCATCATTTTCATCCTGCTCGGTTATTTGCTCATTCTGAATAGGTTTACCTAACCAAGGTTTAAGTCGAGAATCTTCAGGGGAATATACATATAGAGTCTGCAGATTGGGGGCTAATATTTTTGCGTCAGCAGGACTAATATAGTTAATCTGAAGACCATTTATGTCATTTTTATTGATCAGATTTATTGTGTCTTGGATTGAAGTTGTAATGGTATAGGGTAATAGCATTTCTTGGTTTTTTATTGATTTATCTTTTGCAATTAACTGATAATTATTCGTATGGTTTTTTGACTTTTTGTTTTTTTTAATAGAGCTTAGTATGCCTATATGTGTATTTACTACTTTCTCTGCTGGGGAGACAATTAGCAGCGTTGATGAGTTGTTTAAAAAAACTTTACGCACTTTTCCCGTATCCGAAATGATCGGTAAATATAAATCGGTTTTTGAAAGAGTAGATTTTTTATTATCCGAAGAGTTTATTAGGTTTACATAACGGCTGGTTTGAGGATGAAAGCGACTGATATTCGTCAAACAGACTAAGGTAGATTGTAATGATAGAAGGAAAACCAATAACACAAAGGAATAACTCAATAATGATGTTAGCACATGTTGTGATTGCAATTTACCAAACTCTGTCATAGTTGCCAGCAGAAATAAGATTATTATTGCCTTGGCAAAATCACTTGCTAGTCTGGACTCTTCCGTTACTTGGCGACGCATTCGATAGCTTTCTTTATTCAAGATGACATCACGCTCTTGAGAAAAATCATTAATCTCCATGCTCTTTACGCCAAGGCTTACTAATGCCGACTGTAACTTTAAATTCAATATACGCCTAGCGGTAATATTACTTTCCTCAAATTGTTTAGAGTATTTTACTGCGCGAAGATTAATTTTATAGTGTAAGAGTCCAAATAGAAGCAGAACCCCTAAAATTATGAGAGTGATATCCCAATCCATTAACAGGAGAACAATCATTAGCACTATTGCTTTTAAAAAAGGTTGAATGATTGCGAATTGTAGTCGAAGAACCCGACCAGCAAGTCGAGTGGAGTTAGATAAAATTTTTGATAGATATAATAAAGTGTATTTTTTCTCGATAATTTGTATTCCACCGGATATTGTGCCTAGATAGTTGAATATATTTTTAATGAGGTTTATTTCGAGTTCTACAGCCAGTTTTAGAACCAGGGTTTCTCCACTATAGGTGCATAATGCGGCGACAAGAAAGATGCCGGTTGTTAGTATAGCCCCTTCCATGAAGGACAGTGAGAAGCTATCAAACAAGGCGGTGGCAGAAAAAGTAGGAATTGGGTTGCTTGTGTTAACTCCATCACTAAGGATATGGGTAATCAATAAAAGCGCCAGCACTTGTAGTAATGCGCCAAGTATCAATACGGACGCCGAATAAACACTACCGATAGGGTAGGCAATAAAGTTCTGTTTGCCAATATAAATGTTTACGTCAACATAATTCTTTAAACGTTTAAAAAAGCGGTCTATTTTTCCGTCTACTGATTGTTTTAGTTCCAATTTAGTTGCTCTCAATTTTTGTTAATTGTAACGGATGATAAGGCTAAGGTTAAGAGGCCTTGGTGTGATAATTAATGATGTCTTTTTAAACGTGACATGTCGTAATTTAATTAATGATGGTAAATATGAAAAAAACTCTCAATGACACTACGGAAAAGCATGTCCTGATGGTTGTTGATAATACTTGTGAGTATGACTCACGTGTTATCAAAGAAGCTGAAGCTTTGTGTTCTTCTGGTTATCAAGTGTGTGTATTATGCCGAGTTGGCGACTATCTACCAGGCAATGAGATTATAAACGATGTTAGATATTCTCGAAAAATTAATGCATCAAATATTTCTAAAAAGGAACTTGTCAGAAGTTTTATAAATAAGTGTAAAGTATTAAAAAACACCTCAGTTTTAGATTTTACGGATTTTATTAAACAATTAATCCTTGTGATATATGGTGTATTTAAATTGCTTATTAGTCTTTTCTTTTGTGTTGTTGTCAGGGTTTTCTATATGCCGATACAGGGACATTATATTAAACAGGCAATTAAAGACATTATTATGGGCTTTAGTCCTGATGTAATTCATGTTCATGATTTATTCCCATTAGACGCAGCTGTAAAGTTGGCTGAAAAATACAAGCTAAAAGTCATCTATGATGCGCATGAATTGGAACTTCATAAGAACAATATGAGGATGATTGATAAGTTATGGGTCAAGTACTATGAAGCAAAAAACATTGTTAAGGTCGATGCTGTAATTACTGTGTGTGAAAGTATTGCCGAACATCTCGCTAAACTGTATAAAATTAAAATGCCGACAGTTATTTTTAATGCTCCTATCATTTGCGGGATTAAAAAGGAAAGTGATTCAATCAGGCAGGTTTTAGGATTGAAGGAAAGTATTCCGCTGGTAATTTATGTGGGCAAAACAACAGTCAACAGAGGGTTAGAACAGCTGTTTCAGGCAATGACATTGTGTGAAGAGTATCACCTCGCTTTAGTTGGGCCGAGCGATGGCCAGGTTAAAAGCATGCTGGAATCTCTAGCCAAACAACTCAATATCACGAAACGTGTTCATTTTTACCCTGGTGTGCCGATGGATGAAGTAGTGCCGTTTATAAGTAGTGCCGATGTGGGTGTAGTCGCGACACAAAACGTATGTCTCAGTTATGAATACTCCTTGCCCAATAAATTATTTGAAATGACGTTTGCTAATTTGCCTGTTTGTGTATCACAGCTACCAGAGCATGAGATGTTTTTAAAAGATACGGGGAATGGAATTTTAGTAGATGAGAAAAACCCTCAAGATATTGCAAATGCAATTAGAGAGATCTATGAAAATAAGGGAAAGTACTTGATTTCAGATAAAAGTATGGAAACGATAATAGAAAAATACTCTTGGGCAAGCCAGGTTAAAAAACTAAAGGTTCAATACGCTGAAATATTGTCAGCGACTAATATATAAGTATAACCTTCAATAAAACTTGGCTTTTTTAGAATATTATTTAAGTACCCTAACTCTTATGTGGTTTTCAATAAAGACTTTTATCAGCTTGATGCCTCTCTATATATCCCACTGTTACTTTAATAAATAAAGATGAAAATATTACATGCTGGCTATATGCACCATATACCAGGAAGCATAAAGCAACAGTTAGAGACTGAACTGACTATATCGGTTGGATTAGGTGATAATATTGAATGGGAAGTGTCCTTTTTTTCGAATGATTTGATCAGCTTAGGTGATTGGCACCATAAACTAAATGCATATGGTAGGGCTATAGATTATTTTAATCTTAGGATAAGGTTTTACTATTGGCTCTTTAGGGTGAATAAGGATTTTGACTGTGTGCTTTTGAGATGGCCTGCGGGAGATTTATTCACATTATTACTAATCTTATTAAATAAAAATATTTATACGATACACCATACTTTTGAAATTAAAGAAGTGTCATTGAGGAGTGGGTTTATAGGTAAATTAAAGTCCTTTATCGAAAAACACCTTTCTGTGTCGTCTTTAAAAAAAGCTAAAGGTATTATCGGTGTGACTGGTGAGATAGTAGACTACGAAATAAATAGAGTCTCACAAAAAAAACCGACTTTTGTCTATCCAAATGGCTTTGATATAAGTTCCCATGAAATCGCGCTTGATAAGCGTATTGGCGCACCTGTATTTTTGATGATTGCGACTGAGTTTTCTCCATGGCAGGGATTAGAATTAGTTATTGACGAGTTGAAGGCTACCTCTGAATTGTTTGAGTTTCACGTCATTGGGAATGTCTCAGATAGCCAAATCAAGAGAGCAAATGGTGATGAGAGATTTGTCTTTCATGGTATGCGTGACACTGGCTTTATCAATGAAGTAATGGCGAAAGTAGACGTGGGCATTGCTGCATATAGACTGGATCTAAAAGGTATGAAGCAAGCATGTTCTTTGAAAGTCAGGGATTATTTAGCCGCAGGGGTGCCTGTATATTCAGGTCATGCAGATGCAACTATCCCTGATGGTTTTCCGTACTATATAAACAAAAAATTTAATCCGCATGAATTAATTGTTTTTGCAAAGCAGGTAAGAAGCGTCCCTAGAAAAAAGATACGAGAAGAAAGTGAAAAATACATAGATAAACGCATTTATTTCAAGGCTTTGACTGATTGGTTATTGGTAAATCAATGAAAATAGTACATGTCATAACTGGTTTAAACATAGGTGGTGCTGAAGTAACTATGATTAAGTTGATAAAGCAATTACATAATGAAAATACGCATTTTGTAATTAACCTTAATAAACCGGGTGTTCTAAATAGAGAACTAAATGCTTTAAATGTGGAGGTATTCAATTTATGTATTAACCCGGTATTGCCAAACCCAATAAAAATGTTGAGTTTAATTTCACATTTAAAAAAAATACAACCGGATATAATCCAGACATGGATGGTGCATGCCGATTTTATTGGAGGCGTTGCCGGGAAAGTTATAGGTGTGCCAGTTGTTTGGAATTTACGACATACTAAAGTAAACTCAAGTAGTAAGGCATACAAAACAAGGTTGCTTGTAATTGTATGTGCTCTCTTATCTAAGATAATACCCAGCTTGATAATATCTAATTCGAAATCAGGCAAGCAGTTTCATGTTGAGAAAGGTTATTCTCTCGAAAAAATAGAAGTAATCCCTAATGGTTTTGATGTTGATCTATTCAAACCTGATGTTTCATCTAGAGAAAAAATGAGAGGTGAATTGGGAATACGTTCAGATATAACTGTTATAGGCTTGATAGGGAGATATAACGAACTTAAAGATCATGATAATTTTATACAAGCAGCCAGCTTGATTGATAAAAAGGATAAAAATATAAAATATCTACTCTGCGGCAAAGATATTAACCTGAAGAATGTAGAGTTGATGAAGACGATCAGCAATTCAGGGCTTATTAAAAAATTCATTATTCTAGAGCAACGAAATGATATCCCTGAAATAATGAATGCTTTAGATGTTTTAGTCTCATCTTCTAAAAGTGAAGGGTTTCCTAATACTGTTGGCGAGGCTATGTCGTGTGGAATACCGTGTGTAGTTACAGATGTTGGTGATAGCGCATTTTTGATAGAAAAAGCGGGGATTGTTGTGCCAGCAGAGGATCCGGAATCGTTAGCACAAGGATGCATTAATCTCTTAAGTATGACCTCTGAAAATAAAATTAAATTAAAAGAGTATGCTCGTGAGAGAATACTAGAATATTTTAATATAAGAGATATAGCTTTAAAATATTACAGCTTATATAAGCGTGTCGTCGAAAATTGATTTAAGTCACTTTACGCATTGAAAATAATCACTAGAAAATACGACAATAAGAATAATTTATTGCGACATATATTTCACACTGATCCTGATCTGTTGAGTGACTGTGATAACAGAATAGAATTTAGTGCTATCGTCAGTGATATTTATATTGATGGTGTTTGGAAAACCACAAGTAATGCAAGGTTAGAAAACACAGATAAATTTATCATCGAATTGATGAAAAAGGATAACGCTGGGACAATGTGTAGGTTCATGGACCTAGGCGCATCTAGTGGTATTACAACAATTGAATCTGCAGAAAAGATATCTAAAGCTGTTCAAGCGCCAATAAAATATTATTTATTAGATCGGTATTTCTATCTTCTAAAGTATAAAATAAATGGATTCTCTGAATATAGGACTTCTAATGAAGAGCCAGTATTTTTGAAAATCGGATGTTTTGGAATCAGGTTGCCTGTATCTGAACATAAGCATGCTTTCATCTCAAATATACTTGCAGGGATATATTTAAGTTTTTCTAAGTTTAGAAAAAGAATGATTCTTGATTCGAAACTGCCTTTATTTACATCCGATTTGCTATCGAAAGATGTCTTTGAAGTTATAGAACAGGATTGCTTAAATATGGATTTGTCAGAGAATACAAAATTTGAATACATCAGAGCGAGCAATATACTCAATAAAGCCTATTTTTCGGATGAACAAATTAAAAAAATCATAAAAAATTTAAAACAGCACTTAGAGGACAAAGGGTATTTAATAGTAAGCAGAAACCTGACTGAGAAGGATGAGCCATCAGAGATAATATCGATATGGCAAAACAATAATAATAAACTAGAGCTGTTATCTACATTTAATGGTGGCTCTGAAATTGATGACGTACTTGTCGATAACTAAATTAAGATAATGTGTGGAATAACCGGGTTTATATGTGGTCGGCAAAATACCAGTTTTGATTACAATGCTATTTTAAAAAAAATGAATAATACTTTGACTCATCGCGGACCTGACCATGATGGTTATTGGGTGGACAAGGTAGGTGGGGTCTATTTAGGGCATCGACGGCTATCAATAATTGATGTTTCAGACTCTGGCAATCAACCAATGGTCTCAAAATCAGGTCGCTTTGTTATTTCATATAACGGTGAAGTATATAATTATAAGGAGATAAGAAAAGAACTTAGCCAAATAGGAAGTACAGCTTGGAAGGGAGAATCAGATACGGAAGTTATTTTAGAAGCAATAGACTGCTGGGGACTAGAAAGCGCATTAGTTAAATTCATTGGAATGTTTGCGTTTGCTCTTTGGGATACTCAAGAGCAAAACTTACATTTGGTTAGGGATAGGATGGGTATTAAACCGCTATATTGGACACTACAAGCGGGATGTATTTTATTTGGTTCAGAATTGAAGTCTCTCATGGCATACGAGCAATTTAAGCCAGATATTGATATCAACTCGTTGGCACTTTATATGAAATATAAATATGTGCCGTATCCTCATACAATATTCAGTAATGTTTGTCAGCTCGAACCCGCTACTATTTTAACTTTCAATAAGAATAAGGACGTTAGAAAGACGAAGTATTGGAATTTAAATGATATTGCGGAAAGGGGGCTAAGTTATACTGGTCCAGTAGAGAATATTAATGAAGAAATTATTGAGCTTGTTAATGAGGCAGTAAAATCCAGACTAGTATCTGATGTTCCAATAGGTGCATTTTTATCTGGAGGTATTGACTCATCAGCAATAGTTGCCCTTATGCAAGCAAACAGTATTCAGGCAGTAAATACGTTTTCAATTGGCTTCTCACATCATGCCTATGATGAATCAAAGTATGCAAAGGAGATCGCTAACTACTTGGGAACAAATCACACTGAGTATATTTTAGAACCAAAAGATGCGCTTGATGTTATACCAAAGTTGCCTCAGATTTATGATGAACCATTTTCAGATTCCTCGCAGATACCCACATATTTAGTATCTAAACTTACCAGTAAAGATGTGAAAGTAGCATTATCAGGTGATGGTGGTGACGAAATATTCGCTGGTTATAATAGATATTTATATGCAGATAAATACGTTGATAAATTATCAGCGATGCCGACATGGTTTAAAAAATCTACAGAATCCTTAATATATTCCTTGTCCAAAGAATCGTGGAATAAATTGTTTTATTATTTGCCGGATAAATTCAGTCATTCACAAGGAGGTGACAAGCTTTATAAGTTTGCAAGTGTTATAGGCGAAGATAATTATCATCTGTATCAAAAATTAATTACCAACTGGAGTTTTTATGATGGCGCAGTAATGCCAAAGTTAAAAGTCCAGGACGTTGATATGGGTATCCCAAAATATTTCAGTTCAAGGCAATCCGTTGAATACATGCAGTTAATGGATCAAATGAATTATCTCCCTAATGATATATTGACCAAGGTAGATAGGGCGAGCATGGCTAATTCATTAGAAGTCAGAGTCCCTTTTCTTGACCATCGTATTGTTGAGAAATTATGGCATGTTCCTCGCGAGCATAAGATTAATAATGGCGTCAGTAAGGTAATCTTAAGGAAGATACTGGGTCAACACTTGCCTTCAACTGATTTCCAAAGAAATAAAACAGGTTTTTCAGTCCCTATAACAGAATGGTTGCGTGGTCCTTTGCGTGATTGGGCAGGAGCGTTATTAGATAAAGGCGTGAACGATGATCAAGGTATATTCAATCGGGAAATAATAAACAAAAAATGGAATGAGCATCAATCGGGGAAACATAATTGGCATGAACAATTATGGAGCGTGTTAATGTTTAATGCATGGTATGAATATTGGGTAAAATAAATTTAAAGTTATTAATTGTTGATTCGGAAGACTGGACGTTTTGGTTTCATCGGCTCTCATTAGCTATAACGGTTAAAGCAAATGGGTTTGATGTGACGTTACTTACAAGATGCAACGAATATGCAAGCAAGATTAGAGAGAGAGGTATTAATGTCAGTCATGTGGACTTTGTAAGATCAACGAGATTGCCAATCAAAGATATAATAAACATTTATAAGTTGCACAGCTTATTTAAACTACACAAGCCGAGCATAATTCATAATGTTGCATTAAAAACTATTCTAATTAGCTCTTTAGCGGCATTATTGAGTAGAAAGACGGTTGTTGTTAATGCTTTTACAGGGTTAGGTTACGTATTCAGTTCTGAGCAGCTTTTGGCCAAAACAATAAGGTTGTTTATAAAGCCGGTATTTAAGTATTTTGCAACGAGACCCAACTTTTGGTCAGTATTTCAAAATCCCGATGATATGAATTTATTTATCAAACAAGGCATGGCTATTGCTGAGAGAAGTGTGCTTATACGTGGTTCAGGTGTTGATACAGAAGAATATACTCAAATGCCTGATAATAATGATGTGCCTATAGTGATGTTAGCTAGTCGTATGCTTTGGGACAAAGGTATTGGAGAGTTTATTGAGGCCTCAAAAAAAGCATATGAGAATAATATAAATGCAAAGTTTGTGCTTGTCGGTGATGTTGATCCTGAAAACCCAATGTCTATTCCTGAAGCGACACTTAATAAGTGGGCTAGTGAAGGATTTATTGAGTGGCGAGGTCATTGTGCAAACATGCCAGAAATGCTTGGTAACGCTAGTATTGTTTGCCTGCCATCATATAGAGAAGGGCTACCAAAAGTATTGCTTGAAGCAGCGGCAGTAGGACGACCCTTGATCGCCACTGATGTCCCAGGCTGTCGTGAAATTGTCAGAAATAATGAGAATGGAATATTGGTTAAACTGAAGGACGTCGATTCATTATATCGTGCTATAGAGTTTCTGGTGCAGAATAAGAAAACGAGATTAGATATGGGTGCAAAAAGTAGAGTGATAGTCGAAACTGAGTTGTCAAATGTAATTATCAACCGAAAGACTATAGATTTGTATAATATGGCACTTGAAAATATTTAATTAAATATATCATTTTTTACCATGAGCATACCCATCCTGGCTGCAATTTTTTTATTAATCATACTGAGTTCCAGTATGATAATTTATTTTATTCGCGAGTATTCAATTAAAAATAAATTGTTCGACATTCCCAATAACCGTAGCTCTCATACTTTACCTACACCTAAGTCAGGCGGGGTGGCAATTGTCATTACAATGCTAATAACAATAATGTCATTAGCCTTTTATGATTTTATAGATATAAATATAACGTTGAGTATGATTATCGGCTTGTCTATTGTTGCAGTAACAGGTTTGATTGATGACTTAAAAAACCTCTCTATCAAGAACAGGGTGGTTGCATATATTGTCAGCGTAGTTATATCACTGTATCTAATCGGTGGCTTAAACAATATTTCAATAAATAATTATAATATTCATTTAAGCGATGCTGGATACATTGTTAGTTTATTATTTATGTTTTGGATAATAAACCTTTATAACTTCATGGATGGGACAGATGGATTTGCTGCAATACAAACAATAAGCGCATGTTTATTTATCTGCTATTTATTATTTATTTCAGATAATGCACCGTTCTTCACTCTAGTTTTCTGTTTGTTGTCATCAACAATTGCATTTTTATATTGGAACTGGTCTCCAGCAAAAATATTTATGGGAGATGTCGGTAGTTGCTCAATTGGTTTCCTGTTTGGTGTGCTTGCTATTTATACTGAAGGGCAAGGAATGATTCCTATCAGCGTGTGGCTAATCTTGCTTGCCCCTTTTATAGGCGATGCAACATTTACTTTATTTAAAAGAATATTGAATCGAGAAAAGTGGTATAAAGCTCATAATTCACATGCCTATCAGAAGTTTTATCAAGCCAGGGTTTCTCATAGACAATTGGCCATTGGCTTATTAGTGATTAATGTTTTAATCACATGGCCTTGTGCATACGTTGCTAATTTTAATAAAAATCTTGAATTCGCAATGATATTATTATCTTATAGTATTATTGGGGGTGTCTGGCTAATGGGACAAAACAATTATCTTATAATTAAGACAAAATCACCTTGAAAATATCTAAAAAAACGCAGGTAATCTTGCATGATTTATTAATGTCAGTTTTAGCCTGGCAGTTTTCATGGTGGGCGAGGTTTAACTTTGATTTTCCATTCCAAGATTGGGAAAAAAGTTTATTATTAATGCCGCTCGTTATAATTATTCAAGTGATTGTTTTTCGACGGTTTCGTTTGTATAGGGGTATATGGCGTTTCGCTAGTATTCCTGATCTTTGGAATATCTTCAGGGCATCGATCTTTGGCGCATTATTAATTACTTTGATGTGCTTTATTTTATTTCGACTTGAAGGTATCCCACGCTCTATTTTAATACTCTATCCATTTTTCTTGATGTTTTTCCTGGGTGGTCCAAGATTGGGTTATCGTGTTTGGAAAGATCACTCATTTAGAATTAACAGCTTAAGCGATAGCAAAAGAGTTCTTATTGTGGGAGCTGGTCGAGCAGCTGAAATGCTTGTCCGCGAAATGATTAGAGAAGGTATTTATATCCCCATAGGGTTTTTGGATGATAACGACAGCCTAAAAAGTTCTGAGATGCACGGAATTAGGGTTCTAGGGAATATCGATAGAGTCAATGAAGTATGTGCTAGACACGAAGTAGATCTCATAATAATTTCTATTCCGTCTGCAAACAGCCAACAAATGAGAGCTATTGTTGAGCAGTGTGAATTAACAGGCTTGCCAATTAAGACGCTACCGGGCATACAGGATATGGTCTTAGTTACCGAAGCCTTACCAGAATTAAGGTCGGTATCAATTGAAGATCTGCTCGGTAGAGAAAAAATTGAATTGGACTGGAACGATGTTCAAAAAGAACTTACAAATAAAACAATCCTTGTTACGGGCGGAGGTGGTTCAATTGGTTCTGAGTTATGTGCTCAGATATCAAAACTGGGTCCGTCAAAATTGATTATATTTGAGAGAAGTGAATTTAATTTATATAAAATCGAACAGGCGCTATCAAATTCAAATATATCAATAGAATATATATTGGGTGATCTTTGTGATATCGATAAAGTAGATAACGTTTTCAACAAATTTTCCCCTGAAATAATATTTCATGCTGCAGCTTATAAGCATGTTCCTATCCTGGAAAGAGACGCGAGAGAAGCAATACGAAATAATATTTTAGGTACAAAAAACGTTGCTGATATAGCAAGCAAATACAACTGCAACCGATTTATTTTAATATCAACAGACAAAGCAGTGAATCCAACTAATGTTTTGGGTGCTACAAAACGTATAGGTGAATTATACATAGAGCTGATAAACAAGATAAGTACGACTAATTTTATAACTGTTCGGTTTGGCAATGTTCTAGATTCGGATGGCAGTGTAGTACCTCTTTTTAGAGAGCAGATAAAATCCGGTGGTCCAATTACAGTTACTCATCCCGAGGTCACCCGCTATTTCATGACTATTCGAGAAGCAAGTCAACTCATTTTGCAAGCGAGTAAGATGGGTTTGGGCGGTGAGATATATGTCTTGGATATGGGGGAACCTGTAAAAATAAATTATCTTGCCGAACAAATGATACGACTATCAGGACTAGTGCCGAATAAGGATATACAGATTGAGTACTCTGGTTTACGTCCCGGGGAAAAAATGTATGAAGAACTATTTTATGCAAATGAAATTAGAGAAAAAACATCACATAAGAAAATCTTATTGGCTAAGCATTCGGTAACAAATTTGAAAGATATGGATGCGAAAATAGGCGAAATTATTAATTCATTAGATGATTTTGATAATGATAAACAAAAAGCTTTATTAAGAGATTTAGTACCATTCGTAGAAAAACTACAAGATAATGTTATTTCATTTAATCAATCAAAAGCATGAATAAAATAACTAAAGCTGTATTCCCTGTTGCCGGAATGGGGACACGTTTTTTACCTGCTACAAAAGCAAGTCCTAAAGAGATGCTGCCGATTGTAGATAAACCTTTAATACAGTATGCAGCAGAAGAAGCTATCTCAGCAGGGATAACAGAACTTATCTTTATAACCTGCAGGACAAAGCATTCGATAACTGATCATTTTGATAAGGCCTATGAGCTTGAAACCGAGCTTGAGAAAAAACAAAAAACTGAACAACTTGAGATTGTTCGAAATATTATTCCTGATGGTGTTACCTGTATATATATTAGACAGGCTGAGCCGTTAGGGTTGGGGCATGCAGTATTGCGTGCTAAACCAGTGATCGGTGATGCGTCATTTGCTGTGATACTTCCAGATGATCTGATAGATGATGGGAACCGTGGCGTAATTAAACAAATGATAGATAAGTATCAACAGCAGGATAGCAGTGTAATTGCTGTTCAGAATGTACCGAAGGAAGATACATCAAAATATGGAATTGTAGAAACTAGCTCAACTGATGATAAGTCATTATCTAAAATAAACAGTATTGTCGAAAAACCTGAGCCGGATTTAGCACCATCAACACTAGCTGTTGTTGGTCGGTATGTGTTAAGTCCTGAAATATTTAATTGCCTACAACGAACGCCAAAAGGGGCAGGAAATGAAATTCAGTTAACTGATGCGATCAGTCTGCTAATTAAAGAAGAATCAATTTATGCTTATGAATTTGAAGGTACGCGATACGATTGCGGTTCAAAGTTGGGTTATATGCAGGCTTCAATTCAATACGCTTTAAAAGATCCTGATATCAAAGACGAATTTTATGATTATTTAAAAATAATAAACTGAGTTTTGATTAAGATATAAAAAAAGGGTTTCATTATGAAACCCTTTTTTTTGTTTGGCTCCCCGGGACAGGCTCGAACTGCCGACCTAGTGATTAACAGTCACCCGCTCTACCGACTGAGCTACCGGGGAATAATCTACATCGATACTAACTAAATTTGTTTTGGTATTTCGTCGTATAATTAACAGCTTGCTTCACAAACTGTACCGACTGCACCCCTCCGGGGCATAAAAGCTTACCGGGGTATATTCGAGAACGCGTAGTCTACTGATGGTGTCAGACAGGGTCAACACTCTATTGTAGTTAATTTCTTATAACGCTGCCTTGATCCTTTCCATGCTCTTTTCAAGGTTTTCCATGCTGGTAGCAAACGAGATTCGCATGCAGCTAGGTGCGCCGAATGCCGAGCCGGGCACCATCGCGACTTCCGCTTTTTCCAGAAAGAATTCTGCGAGTTCTATATCATTTGTGATCCCATCCAGTTTTTCTATAAGGCCATTCATGTCCGGGAAACTGTAAAATGTACCTTCAGATGCAAGACAACTAATTCCATCAATCTCTAGCAATGATTTAAGTACGAAGTCGTGTCTCTCCTTGAATATCCCCGTGCTTTCTTTGATGTAGGTCTGATCACCATCCAATGCAGCAACAGCAGCAGCTTGTGCCATGGAACTCGCATTTGAAGTGCTTTGTGATTGGATTTTTTTCATACCCTTTATGATAGATTCTGGGCCACCCACATAACCGATACGCCAACCGGTCATCGAATAGGCTTTAGAGACGCCATTAACGACTACAGTTTGGTCATATAATCCAGGGCAGGCATTAACGATGTTAATAAACTTGTCTTGTCCCCAGAGAATATGTTCATAAATGTCGTCGGTTACGATGAGAATCTCGCGGTGTTCGAGTAATACTTCACCCAAAGCAGCTAGTTCTTCTTTACTGTAGCTGACACCTGTTGGGTTAGAAGGGCTGTTAAAGACAACCATCCTTGTTTTATCAGAAATTGCGCCGCGTAATTTATCAGGGGTGATCTTAAAACTATCTTCAATCGTAGTTTTTAAAATAACAGGCTCAGCACCAGCCAGTTTTGCCATATCGGGGTAAGAAACCCAATAGGGAGCAGGGATGATGATTTCATCGCCCGGATTTAAGGTCGCTTGAAACAAGTTATAAAGACTGTGTTTTGCACCACAAGAGACAAGGATTTGGTTATTGTTATAAACAAGGTCATTCTCGCGTTTGAATTTATTTATAATCGCAAGCTTTAAGTCAGCCGTTCCATCGACAGCCGTATACTTGGTTTGACCCTTTTTCAGCGCCTGTATAGCTGCTTCCTTAATATGTTCCGGGGTGTCAAAATCAGGTTCGCCAGCGCCAAGGCCAATGATATCTTTACCCGCGGCTCGTAGCTCAGCTGCACGCGCAGTGACTGCGAGAGTAGGTGACGGTTTAATACTTTGCGCACGATGCGATAATGGAATGTCCAACATTGTCTCCTGATTAAAATGGTGCCGAAAAGGCGTGTAATATACTAGAAACGGGTAGCTTAACAAACATAATATGAAAGAATTTTCACTGGTTTCTGACTTTGTCCCGGCGGGCGATCAGCCGACTGCGATCGCTGGGTTAAACGAGGGCTTAAAGGATGGATTGGCGTATCAAACCTTACTTGGTGTAACCGGTTCAGGTAAGACGTTTTCAATAGCCAATGTTATTCAGGAACAGCAAAGACCGGCGATGATATTGGCGCCTAATAAAACATTAGCCGCACAATTATATGGCGAGATGCGCGAGTTTTTCCCTGAAAATGCCGTTGAGTATTTTGTTTCCTATTACGATTATTATCAACCAGAGGCCTACGTCCCGGCATCGGACACTTTTATTGAGAAAGATGCCTCTATAAATGAGCATATTGAACAGATGCGACTTTCGGCGACCAAGGCTATATTAGAACGCCGTGACACGATTATTGTTGCTAGTGTTTCTGCAATTTATGGCTTGGGCGATCCAACAAGCTACCTGCAAATGGTATTGCATCTGGACAGGGGTGATCTTGTTGAGCAACGAACCCTGTTACGCAGACTGACAGAATTACAATACAAGCGAAATGAAGTCGAACTCCACCGCGGGACTTTTCGAACGCGTGGTGATGTTATTGATATCTTTCCGGCAGAATCAGATCGTGAAGCGATACGTGTGGAATTATTTGATGATGAAATTGAATCACTTAGCCAGTTCGATCCGCTGACTGGGGCAGTAATACGCAAACTACCACGCGTCACCATTCACCCAAAGACACATTACGTGACAAAGCGTCAAGTCATGTTAGATGCCGTTGAGTCCATTAAAATTGAGTTAAAAGATCGTCTGCAACAGCTTGAATCCTTGAATAAGTTAGTCGAATACCAGCGCCTGGAACAACGTACACGGTTTGATATCGAAATGATCAACGAGATCGGTTATTGCTCCGGAATAGAAAATTACTCGCGTTATTTATCCGGGCGTGAGGCAGGCGAACCGCCACCGACACTGCTTGATTACTTGCCAAAAGATGCCTTGCTGATAATAGATGAGAGCCATGTGACTGTTCCGCAATTGGGTGCCATGTATAAAGGTGACCGTGCTCGAAAAGAAAATCTGGTCGAGTACGGCTTTCGCTTACCCTCCGCGCTAGATAATCGCCCATTACGATTTGAAGAATTTGAAAACCTTGCTCCGCAAACCATATTTGTCTCTGCTACTCCTAGAGCTTATGAAGAGGAACATTCAGGAAAGATAGTCGAGCAAGTTGTAAGACCTACCGGATTACTTGATCCAGAAATTGAAGTGCGTCCAGTGACTACCCAGGTTGACGATCTCCTTTCGGAAATCAATCTTCGCGTAAACGTTAATGAGCGTGTATTGGTCACGACGCTAACTAAACGTATGGCAGAAGACCTGACCGATTATTTATCAGAGCATGGTATTCAAGTGCGTTATCTTCATTCTGATGTCGATACAGTTGAACGTGTTGAGATCATACGTGATCTTAGAAAAGGAGTGTTCGATGTCTTGGTGGGTATTAATCTATTACGTGAAGGTTTAGATCTTCCCGAAGTCTCTCTGGTGGCGATTCTTGATGCAGATAAAGAAGGTTTTTTGCGTTCCGGCATGACATTAATCCAGACTGTTGGACGTGCTGCGAGAAACCTGAACGGCAAGGCAATTCTATACGGCGATAAGATAACGGATTCCATGCAGTATGCGATTGATGAAACAGAACGTAGGCGTGCCAAGCAGATTGAATTTAATGAAACGCATGGCATTACACCCAAAGGTATTACAAAGGCAATAACAGATATTCTTGATGGTGCATATACTGACAAAAACACGATTTCAAAAACCTATCAGAGAGTAGCCGAAGATGTTGCCGAATATAAAACCATGACTCCTGATCTGTTGATGAAAAAAATTAAAAAAATGGAAGAAAAAATGTATCAACATGCACGTGATTTAGAATTTGAAGAGGCCGCACAGGTGCGTGATGAGATCCATAAGATGAAGATTAACGGACTTGGTTTAGCCAATATTAAAGCAGGTTAATTAAATACCCAAGATACTGGAAAATGAAGGTCTATAGCACATCTGTTTTCATCCACAGCGTCGTCGCCTAAGGCGCCTACTGTTGGTGCTCCTCCTTGCAGGGAGTGGCCATGCGTGTCGTCGCGCCTCGCTTTGAATAAAAACAGGCACACTCTAAACCTTCATTTTCCAGCATCTTGGGTATAGGGCTTGTAACGCACCCATAGTCTTCTGTATGCTATGCCGCCTTTAGGCGCGTATGCTTTTATGCCCAGAGGGTGCAGCTGGTTCGGCTGAGCTTATTCTGAGGTTTATCTTAGTTAGAACCTGAAGTAGTTATATTGTTTTATATAGGCGCGTAGCTCAGCTGGTTAGAGCACTACCTTGACATGGTAGGGGTCGTGTGTTCGAGTCACATCGTGCCTACCAAACGACATACAGGCACCGTTAAACGGTGCCTGTTATTTTAAACATCCTTTACACGTGACCTTTTGTGGGGGTCACCACTGATAAATTAAGGAGAGAACATGCCCACGATTACGTTACCCGATAAAAGTCAGCGCGAATATGATGAAGCGCTCACCGTCATGCAAGTATCTGAATCCATAGGACCTGGGCTAGCCAAGGCGACCCTTGGCGGCATGGTTGATGATCAAGTCGTCGACGCTTCTTTTCTCATAGAAAAAGACAGCAATTTAAGAATTATTACTGATCGTGATCCCGAAGGTTTAGAGATAATTCGACATTCATGCGCCCATCTAATGGCGCAAGCGGTAAAAGAACTCTACCCAGAAGCACAAGTAACCATTGGTCCCGTTATTGAAGACGGTTTTTATTATGATTATGCCTACGAACCGGGTTTCACGCCGGAAGACTTGGTCAAAATAGAAAAAAAGATGCAGGAATTGTCCAAAGC
>Ga0209630_10000500_pt1 | contig 44235 bp, 24 predicted proteins | sample COG_01_FD_184745 | JGI IMG/M metagenome (GOLD analysis project Ga0209630, IMG submission 184745) | Pelagic Microbial community sample from North Sea - COGITO 998_met_01 (SPAdes) (version 2) | ecosystem: Environmental > Aquatic > Marine > Neritic zone/Coastal water | place: Helgoland, sampling...
TGTTGTTGTTGTTGTTGTTGTTGTTGTTGTTGTTGTTGTTGTTGTTGTGGGTGATGATTATTTTTCCCATCATCATCATCCTCTTCTCCACCACCCTTTTTGCTCTTTGTCTTCTTCATGATGATACAAATAACAGTAATAAAAGAATAAAACGATAAATACTAATACTACTACTGATAAGAACAACAACAAACAGACGCGTCTCTCTCTCTCTCTGTCCTCTCGCTTTAATCAAGGTATTACATGAATGAGGAGCGGACGATGTTTTAACAAAAAGATATCCAAAACAAGGGGCTAAAAAAACTCCAAAAACCCTAAACAGTTCGGCCGCGAAAAACTTCAGTCTTTTTTCTTTCGTCCGTCACTTCGAAGGGTTTCCACGAAGGGAAAAGTCAAAGCGAGAACTCATCCCAAAGCCTTCCCTCGAAGTCCCTTGTCAATCTTTCTACGATTGAAAGAGAAAAAGGAAGAGAGATCAAAACGTTTTGATCGTTCTCGTTAAGAAAAAGGCTTTGGGTTCATCGAACTTTGTGCTCTTCGTTATATAAATCGACGACTGGAAAATGATCATCCAAATGTGTTTTATGAAAGAAGGTTATATCAGGCATTTAAAGTTGTACCCGTGCGAGCGCGTAAACAAACGTGACGTCGTAAAAACGGGATATACCACGGAAAGGATGGTGGAGGTTCTCCCACCTTTACACGTGAAGTAAAGCGAATTAAGTAAACATTCGTACATTATTATCGATGAGGGCATACCGGACAAGAACCGGACAAGTATTGCCCAAGAATTGAAATTGGAGAATCCTCAAAACTCACATGGGACTCACTAGGGCAACGAACGCTACACGCGCGCGACCCGAAGACACACCGCCGAGAAAGAATTGAGAACGTTTTCTGTTATTTTGTCAGCGTTCATTCTAGGTCACAGCTTGTGGTTATTTTTAAAAGTCACCGGTTGTGTTTTAAAAGTCGTGAGAGGGTCCGCGAGAGCTATTTTAAACGACGGCAAAGTCACGGCGCGCTCAGTGTCGATGCGCCGCTGTCGGGCCGCCCCTTTTACGCGTAGTGCGGATGTTGTCGTCTTCTCCGCATCTATACCTCGTGGATAGCTTTCCTATTTCTGGGAGAGGGTCTCCTCGGGTTTAGATCAAGCACGACTGGTAAATCCTTGAGCGAGTTTTCATGTTTGCGCGGAGAGATTGCATCTCTCGGCGCGAGCGGAGTTTCTTCGTTCGTAGGTGGATATTCGCGCGGCGTGTTTTCTGAAAGTCAACACGTCGAGCTCTTGAGAGCGCCTAATCGACTGCTCAAATCTGGCGAAGCGATTATCGAGGATATGTTGTTGATATAAAGTTTTATCATCCGATCAATTCAAAGCAGTACAGTATCTCCGTATTGCTCTCGAACGAAGTGCACACAAACAAGTCTTGGCGGATCAGAGTGTGTGTTCTTCAATCAAAAGCGAAGTTTTAACTACAAGAATTACAGAATTATAATGAACCAGATTACACAAAAACTTTGGAGAGCGCTTATGTACTTTTTGCGAATGAATGATAGATATGATGTGTGATACTATGAGTATGATATACAGTTGTAATAAACAATAAAACGATCGATGATATATCCGAATCTTTATCACAAGCATACACGCGCGCTTATCTCGTATCAATTACTAATTTTCGTGTTGCTTTCATCTGCTCTTAGCAAAGACGAACGTTGATGCCCTCGAACATTCCACAATAACGCGTCTTTCATCGCCCGAAACCAATCCATATTCTCGCTCGTCCGACACACGCTCGGGATCGGATACTGCGCGCACCTAATAACTAACGTCTCTCCTCTTTTCAATTCCGCGTGATTCTTTCCGTCAAAGGCAGCCCACGGCGCCGCTCGCGCGTCTTCGGGCACTCGCACCGTCAACACCACCGAATCTGGCAAAACGAGCGGACGAAACGAGAGACTATGCGGACAGACTGGCGTAAAACACATGGCAGAGACGCCGGGGTGGACCATAGACCCACCCGCGGCGAGACCATACGCCGTCGAGCCTGTTGGTGTGGATACGATGATACCGTCAGCGAAAACTTTCGTCAACGGCGAACCGTCCACTGCGACGTCCAACTCGACCAAAATCGCCGAAGGACCTCTGTCCACGACGACTTCGTTCAGCACCGACTGTTTACTCTTCTCCTCGCCGTCTTTATCGAGTATGTGCGCGATCAAACGCGTGCGCAAAGAAACGCAAAAATCACCCGCCACGACGTCTTTCAACGTTTCACGAATCTTTGACTCTTTAAACACGGTGAGAAAGCCGAGCGATCCGAGCGCAAACGCCACCACCGGCGGACAGGATTTCGGGAACAGATTGGATACCCACAAAAACGTCCCGTCACCCCCAAGAACAACCACAAAGTCTATGATTGCGCCATACTCCGCGGCGCTGTTGTAATTGTAACTAAAACTACCACCACTGCTGTTCTTCATCTTCTCCTTCGCCACATCTTCCGTCGATGATGGTGATTCTGCCTTCTTCCACGTCTTCAATTCCTCCTTAAACTCCAACGCAGCGTTGTTTTTCTGCCTCTCCAACTCCTCCGGTTCCATCCATACGTTCACATCCAAACCGCGCAACATCTTCACCACGAACGGTAACATCTCATCCGTTTTATAATCCATAGGTTTTTTCACAATCAGCGCGTTCTTCGGCTTTTCTTTCCACGTAAATTTCGAGTGCGGCGTCCCGTGTTGCCGCACTCGAATCGTTCTATCTTTCGGCGCGATGAGCTCGCACCCGTCGTCGTTACACATTAAAAGCTCAAACGGTACTTTCTTCGTCCCACCATTCATATGCGTCGCAACATCACTCGAAATACCCATCACTCCTCCTCCTTCTCCTCTCCTCGTGGCCGAAGACGACGACAATCTCGGCGACGCCGCCGCCCTTCGTCTCTCTCTCGCCTCCTCCGCGTCCTCTTCTTCCTCGTTAATCCGAACCTTCTTCGCGAGCAAACGCTCCAAAACCTCCACATCTTTTCTCGATAACGTCGTCTCTCCACGCGAGCTATTATTATTCGTACTCTCATCCCTCTCTTCTTCTCCTCGATGATGAGTATTCGTCAGTATTAACTTTTGCGACTTTGTTCTCTTGGTCGCGAATTCGTCCGAGAAATTCTTCCTCATCGTCCCAATCGCGCCGTCTTGGTTTTGCAACAGAAACTTGGACGGACTGAACGATCCGATCGCGTGGTCGTTGTCGTTGTCCTCTCCTACTTCGTCTTCGTTCTCCTCCTCCTCGAAAGGAAAGTGAAACTCCTTCTCCAGCATCACTTTCCGTAACACGCGAAGTAACAGTTCGTTTTCACTCATCAGCGCGCGCTCTTTATCTTCATCTCTTTCCTCGCTCTTATTCGTAGTATTGAGGGAAGAATAATCGCGAGAATACCGCTCGCGCTTTAACGCGTCCAACGCCTCTTCGAGCGTGGCGATGTGCGCGTCGATGTTTCCGTGTCCGTCGCTCATGAGTAGTTTTCTTTTGGGGGAAAAGAAGTGAAGACAAAGTAACGCCTTTGAAGCGCTTAAAGTCGATGTCGCGTATGCGCATGTATACGTACTACTTTTAAAACGATTTTGTTCTTTCTTTCTACGATAAATAGTTGTTGTTGCTACGTGCTACGATGATCATCACATGTTATTGTTGTTCGTATTCTTCTATTATTCCTACCCCGACGCCGCTCTTGCGTTTCTCTCGTTCTCGCTCATTCTACCACTCGTCCTCCGACTCGTCCTCCTCGTCGAACGCGCTCTTCTTCCTTTCAAACGTGATGCTCCCAACCTTCTTCTCTCCAATCCCGCTTTCCGAAACCGTGTTCAACATATCAATGAGCATTTGTTCGGAAACTTTCCCGAGTTTTCCTTGTCGAGAGGCGTTTAAAATCATCCGTTCCACGCCTTGCGCTTTCGACGGTTTCACCAGTTTTACTCGCGCGAGTCGTTCGCGAGCGTTCGGTTCTAAAACGGACGCGAGAAAGGCTTGCCGTTCATCTTCTAACTGTTGTTCTTGGTTGAGTCGTTCCGATTGTTCTTGGGCGGAGGTTGGGGCGTTGGTGAGATCTATTCCTTGTCCTCCTTGTTGTTGTTGCGCTAAGGCTAAGGCTTGTTTCGCTCGCGCGTCGTCCTGGAATGAAACACAGAAACGGAAAGAAGTCAACACGTTTCGCGGGGAAACAAAAGGATTCACGAGAGAGATATTTATATATATAAAACGCTTCGCGCAAAAACGAACCGCGTGTGTGCGTGTGTTCACGACGCGTGGAAATCAACAAACGCGCACCATAATAATCCTTTCTTCTTTGTTCTTCGTCTTCTTTGCGCTTCTTCTTGAGTTCTGTGTGTGTGTGCTCTCGCTCTCTCCGCGCGCATTTCAATGAGAGGCAAAACGAGGCGAGAGACGAGAACGAAAGCGAAAGAACTGTGCACTGCAGAGAAAAAACGCAAACCCGTTCATTTTTCGCCAAAACGTTCTAAACCCGTTCAATTTTGCTACCCCCATTTTGTGAGAAAGCGTTTAATACCTCAGATACGCGTCAGAATGCAAGCTGACGACGATAATGAAAACGAGGATGGTGCTGTGGAAGGTTTGGTTGATTTGGGCTTAGCGAATCCGTATCAAGGCGCGATAATATGAAGAAACACAGACGAAATGGAAGGTGGTTGAAATACTAAATTTGTAACAAAAACATGCTCAGACTACGCGCGCTAAACTCCTATATCCCGCATCATGTGTTTTTGGAAAACTCGTGACTTTGCTCCCAATCATCGCTGCTATCACTGTGTCTTCTAGTGTGAACTTATCGTGCGTGTTTATTCGGCTTAAGTTGTGAAGAAGTATGGGGAGGTATTGTGCGCGTCCTTGAGAGTTGATTTTCCCATATAAATTCTTCTCATCTTTACTCAACGAGACCTGACTATCGATCAACTCCGAATTATCCGACGAAAACGAAAGCACGCGTTCCTCTATCACTGTTTGTTGCTTTGCGATTGTTCTCGTGCGCTGATTCGCGCTCAGGAGTACATATCACTCGTTTTTCCCAAAAGAGCAAAATTGAACGGGTTTAGAACGTTTTGGCGAAAAATGAACGGGTTTGTGTTTTTTCTCGTGCACTGCATCTGTTTAGGGTTTAGGTATTCGAGCAGCAAAGGGGAAAACTTTGAAAGAGAAAAAACAAAACACCTACCCCCTCAAAACACCCATCGAGCGCTTTTGAAAACACTACTATTTAGGATATTTATAATAGCACGAGAGCACTACATATTCATATGATTCCAAACGCTTTGCACGAGCCTTTTTATGCGGTACGTTTGCTCTCTTTTGCTTTTATTATGTATATATAACACGCACGCGCGCGCGCGTTTAGGAGCACATTCATTAATTCTTGATTGGATTTGATTTGATTCGCGCTGCTAAATGCTGACACGGTTTATTTACTCTCTCTCTCTCTTTCTGTTTACAAAAACGCGCTCATTCAGGGCATGCAATGCGATCCAATCGGGAACCAATCCTCTCTGTTCTTCGTCTCGCCGGATAAAGTTGTTCGACCGAATAAACGACACGCCTCGTCGCAGATGATTTTTGAAAACGATGAAAACTTTGAGGGAGAGGAGAGTAGAGAGAGAGGAGGCGTTTTGTTGAACTCGTCGGCGAAAAGATCTCGGACGACGCCGTGTAATACTACGACGAACGGACAGAGTAGATTTAGCAATGAAGCGATGCTTCAGCAGAGCGCGAAGAAAGCGTACGATAGACATGCGGCGATGTGCGGGATTCGGAGTCCAACGGTTTTGACGTATCCGAGGACGGAAGCGATGGACGCGGAGCAACGGCAGCATCAGTATTCTAATGAGTCATCCATAGCGGCGTTGAACGAGAAAACAAATATTGGGAGGGTGTACGTGCCACCGTCGAAGCGACTACAACATGGGCAGCAGCAGCAAAATCAACAACCACCGTCCGGCATTACGAACATCCCACCCCCGCGGAAATTGAAGCAGTTTCCGGCGCCGAGAGCTTTGTAATAAAAGTCGTATGTATTTGTGTACAAGTATATAAACTAGTATCATGAGATTAAATCAGAGATACAGCGCCGTTCGCGAAATTCATCAACGCATCATCGCATCTCTCGCGCTCGAGTAAGTCGTCTTCGAGAGCATCAAACGCGAACATCCACGCGGCGTCGCATACGCCCGACGCTATCGGGAAGGCGTACTCGTTTACTTTCTCTTTACTTTCCTCATCCACTTCTTTTACTTCGCATCCCGCGACGCGATATTTCTTGTGACCAGATAAGCTCGGCGTTGGATCGATGGTCACGAGTTTCGGCATTTCGCTCGCTTCGTCGATGACAAACGTCAACTCCAAAAATACCGGCGAGCGCACCCGAGCGTGTTTCGCAAACGTCCAATCCCCTATGACGTTCGCTGCGTCACCTACGTGAGAAAGAACCGCTTTTGCGATAGCGTTCGTGGCATTGAATACTCCATCTCTGGTCTTTTTCCAGTTCCTAAAATCGTTCACGAAATCGTTCGCCCACGCGTCGATTTGATCGAATGGAACCTCCAGAACGTCTCTGTTGCCCAAATCGCCTCCGTCGCCTCGATTGGTTAAAAATCGAGCGTTTTGCTGGTCAAAATCTGCGTCGTCATCGGCCGAGTAATCACCTTCTTTTGAGGCAAACGAAACAATAAACCCATTGGAACGCATAATTGCGTGAGTCTGAGAATCTTCGCGACGAGTGTTTGGAACGATAGCGACGACGGTTGAGAGCGAAAACTTCTTATCGTTCTTCGACGCGCGTTTTGCTCGTACGATTTCTTGCGCTACGAGATCCGGGAACTGAAATTCTAACTGTTTTGGAATGTCTTTGGACATGCTTTGTTTCGCATCGTCCCAAGCATCGATTGCGGAACAAATGCGTTGTTTTGCATCGCCGATATACACTCTTTTCTCTGGAACACCCGCGTAGGAGCGGCATCCGCCTTTCAACACGATACCCGAAGATTTTTCTTCTTCTTCTTCGATCGTTTCTTCCAAGAGGGACGCGATACTCTCTCGGGTTAAATACACCGTTTTTGGTGCGAGAACTTTCAACGGCTCCAAAATATTTTCGTACACGTAGACTGCTTCTTCCAATTTCTTCCACTGCGTCGGAATGAGTTTGTGAATCACGAGTTCAATTCCTTTGTAGTACCCAGTCACGTCGAGCGCCACGCCCACTTTACTCTCCGTCTCTCGCATGGATTTTCGAGCTTCAGATCGAAGCATCTCGAACGCACTTCGTAACATAGCAAACGAATCTGCGTCGATATCACCACTCGTTACGCCGACTGCGGCTTTGAAAAATAACGGTGTCACGCCACCGCCGTTTCGAAGTGAGAAATCAAACAACGCCGACGGCTCGGCGTCGTGCCCGAGCGCGTCCAAATAGTAGCCCAAAAGTAACGCCAAAACTGGATGTCTTTGCGGTTCTTTAAACTTAGCTTCTGGACCACCTGTATATGCCGCGCGAATCATCTGTACTGCGTTCGTCACCTCGCCGCGAGTGGTGCCTAATAACGATGCCAACGCGATCCAACTTTCGCAGTTATCGAACGAGATATTAATCCCGGTCGCGTAAGAAAGCTCAGCGATGTTTGGAACCCCGAGCGACTCGAAGCAGCTGCCTCGAAGCGAGTGCGCGATGAGAAAGTTCTGTCCGTACTTCAAAGCATTTTGTATCGTTTCAATTGATTTTGATATTTTACCGAGACGCAAATACACGATGGCCACTTGGAAGTGTAACTGATAATACTCCGGTTCCATCGCGAGCGCTTTTTTACACAAATCGAGGTATTCATCGTACATCTCCTTCGTGATGACAAAATTTTCTCCCGCGTTGCCATCTTCGGATTCTTTCGGGTTCATGAGTTCCATCGCTCGATCGACGAGTTGTTTCACTTTCGGATTTCTATCTCTCGCTTCCGCGTCCAACTGCGCTTGTCCGACGGCTTTATCCTTCTCCTCCTCGGTTTTGTTCTCATCGCCTTGCGTCCTTTTCTTCCACTCGTTCGCTTCTTCGTCGATCGACTTCAACTCTTCCATCTCTCCCATTTTCTCTTTCGAGGCGTGGATTTTACCCTCGAGTTCGTTCACAGCCGCATCGATCTCTCTCTCTTCGGTTTTATACTCTAAAATCTTTGCCTTTGCGCTTTCGTACGCCTCCGCGGCTTCCTTAAACTCCCCTAGAGCATACAAAGCTTCCGCTTTCCGATAACTGCCTTTGTGCCAAACCGCGTCTTCTTCTTCGCACGCGGCTGCGATTTCCAAGGCTGTTTTCTTCTCGTTCGCTCTCAACAAAGCCAGCGATTGATTCGCCATCAGCGACGCTCGATCTCTTCTTCTTCCTCCTTCTCCTTCGCTCGTCTTTTCTTCTTCGATCTGCAAATTCTCCAACGCTTTCCCGAACCATCTCGCGGCGCGTTTGAACTCGAGCCTCGCGAATGCCTCCGTGGCTTTCGTTTTCATCGCTAACCAACCCATTTCCTCCTCGCATTTTTCTTGGTCTTCTTCCTTTTCCTCCTCTTCTCCGTTCACCACCCTCCCGTCTTCCTCCTTCTCAAACGAAGAAGAAGCGTTTTCCAATCTCGGTAACGCATTTTCTTTCTCTTCTAAAACTCGTCGTTTCGTCTCCTCGGTCAGCTTCAACACGTCGTCGAAATCGGTCGGTTTCGGCGGTAACAGCGGTTTCTTCGATCGTCGTTGCCACGCGTACATGTATTACGATTATATGCGTACGCGCGCGTGTATATGTCGTTCGCTTTGCGTCGTGGTCTGATCGTTTTTATTATTCTTTTCTGAAGACACATGAGACATGTGAAAGATTTTTTGAGCGACAGACTGCCAAAATTCGCTTTACATTTTCCCTCTTGATTTTTGTGAAAGAATGAAGCTTTCGTTCGCTCGCAAAGAGGACGAGGCGCTTTTATTCACCGCATCGTCTTCTTCGTCGTCTTTCCCTAAAGATGGTGGTGGTAATATTCTCGCGATTGGCCTGTGCGACGTCGCCGGCGCCGGCGTTCGCGCGTTGAAATCTCTGACCATCAGCAGGGAAAGCGGCGGCAAACAACTCAAACGGAGAGATTTCGAGTTGAAGTTTACCGACGAGAACGGGGGAGATTTGGTTGGAAAGATGGTTGGAAATAAGAACGGCGAGAAAGAGGCGGACGAGGAAGAGGAGGAGGAGGAAGAAGAAGACGATATCAGCGCATTGGAACGAGCGATTTTCGTGAAGACGAGCGACGATGGCGAAGCGTTGGATGATGCTCCAGCTGTGAGTTTGGTACAGTTTACGGACGAGGAGAATAACGCGGTCGTGCTTTCGTGCTTGGCGATTAACGTGATGGTACCGGAACGAGACGAAGCGAGCGCGTGTCACGCAGTGGTGAGGTTTGTGAGAGAGCATTTAGAAAATTGCGCTCGGAAGATTGTTTTTTGCGCGGCGATGAAGCTCGAGCGAGGGGTGACGCGAGGCGACGCGGAGAAAGATGTCTTTTGTTTCGGTGAGAGCGAGACTGTTGAGAACGAGAAATTAACGCGGTTGGATGAAAAGGCGACCAGAGTTCGCGATGGTTTGTTGAAAGGTCTCATCTCTGGCTCTCGATGTGCGTTTGGGAGTGAAAACGTGTCGGGTATCGTCGTGCCCGGGTTCGCGGTGCCGAGAGTGGGCGGGAGCGAGATGGAGATGGAGAGTGGCGAGACCGCGAATAGATTAGAGCGAATAGTAGGAGAGACGTTTAAAGGGTTAGGCGTGAGTGCGAGTGGGAATGCGAAAAACTTCAGAGCGACAAAGACGTGGTGGAAGACGAAAGAAGGCGCGAAATTTATGTCATCTATGTTTATGTAAAACACTTAAAATCTATTATAATCTGACTCTCTTTATTCTATCTCACTTCTTACTTCGGCGGTGGGGGCGGTGGAGGTGCGTTGACTGAATCGCCGGGCGGAGGAATAAAGTCGACGCCGGGCACCGGAACTCGCAAGACACCGGATTGCTGCGAAACTACCATTTGCGGGGGTATTTGTGGTTGTTGCATCATCATCATCATTCCTGGTGCTGGCGCACCTACGTTCATCCCACCCATAAACGCCATCTGTCCAATCGGAGGTTGAATCGGTTGCTGGTGCTGGTGTCCGGGAAGTTGATGTTTCGGCACAAACCCCTCCCAAAGTTTCGACGCCGAAACTCCTCCGCCACCCTCTTTCTCCTTTCTTTTCCTCTGTTTCGGATTCTTCTTCCTCTTCGCTTCCGCTTCTGCCTCGTCGTCGCTAAACTCGCCGTCGTCATCAATCTCCTCGTCGTTCGCCCCGCTGTTGTCGTACCCTTTCGAATACAACTTTTCTGGCATCAGCGTCTTTTTCATCGATCGCACGCAAAATATCTTCACGCCTACCGTCATCTTTTCCGGCGCGTTCGCGCTCTTACACTTCTTCTTATCGTACCGCATGGTATACATCGGTTTCGTGATTGGTCCAAACACCTCCTCGACAAAACCCAATCCAAATCTCTCTTCCGAACACAACGGCGTGGTTTCGTCCAGAGGCGCCTGGTCTTCCTTTTCGCTCGCGACGACGCACACGTCGCCGACGACGGAAACTATCTGACCCACGAGTTCAATCTCTTCCTCGGCACCAATCTCAGGCACGTCCGGCATCTCCGGAACGTGGTTTACGATTTCATTTTTGGTCCTCGGCGGTGAACTATTCGTCGCGTCCACGTCTTCCTCGTCCGCTTTTTCTCTCTCTCGTCCAGTTTCTTTAATATCTTTCAACCAATTTGGAAGCTCTGCGGCGTCTAAGATTTCCGCGTCGTCGTCGTCCTCTGAGCTCGACCACTCCGAACTCGACGACGAATCCCCACCTCCATTCCTTCTCTGTTCATCTTTCGCCAATAATTTCTTCGCCATCGCCGTCTCCTCGTCGCCGAATTCGTACCCGTCCGATTCTTCTTCTTCTTCGTCGTCTTCCCCTTCTTTTTTTTCCCCATCGTCATCATAATCTTTAACGTTTTTGTCGTACACTCCAGCCGCTTCCGCCGCCGCTAAAATATCCGGGGCCGCTGTTGATGGTCTCACGGTGGTGCTTCCTCCCGTCGTCGTCATTCTCTCTCTCTCGATCTCTCTTAAAGTGTGTCTGATATATAAATATAACGCACTCCTCTCCCTCTCTTCTTTTTACTGTCGTCTCGTGCGTTCAGTTTTTGAATTTTTTCTCTTCTTCTTCAAAAAATGGTTTAGGGTTACTTAGGGTGTACAAAAAAAGTCGAAGAAAAACAGGAGGCAACTTCATCACAAATTTCTCTTGACATTTCTCTCATCACTTTACTTACACTCGCGTTCTTTACTGTTTTTCTTTCCCACGACGAGAGAGAAAACTAAACGCCTTAGCTGACTGTATACTAAACATTTCGCAAGAAGAAGATAACAACACCTTTACCACGAGAGTTGCTGCGTCTGTTTTCGTGACTTTTGTTGGAGAGCAAGTGTTGTTGTTTGTTGTTGTTTAAATCGAAAATTATTGGAGAAGAGATAATTGAAAGAAGAACGTTGGAAAGAAGACTCCTCTTGAAGAAGACAAAGAAGAACTCAAACGATCGTCTGTCTCGGAGATTTTAGAGAGATACAACGCGTTAAAACGCACGAGAAAGAGGAGGCATTTACCACGATGTCGTCTTCCAACGCTTCGTTCCCGGGTTCGGAAACCTTGCTCGATTTTGCGCAACCGTTCGACGTGACCGTTTTGGATGCCGTCGTCAACGCTTTTTATTCCCCGGGGGGGAATCCGCAATTACGAGCGGAAGCCGAGCAAATCATGAAGCAGATGCAAGAGCACGAACACTCGTGGACGAGAGTGGATGGGATATTAGAGCACTCGAAGAGCGCGAACACGAAGTTTTTCGCATTGCAAATCTTAGACTCGGTGATCAAGTTTCGGTGGGGATCGTTGCCGTTGGAACAGAGAGAAGGGATTAAGAATTTTATATCGAACTTGGTGATCAGTTTGTCCGGGGACGAACAGTTATTTCGGAAGGAAAGAGCGTACGTGACGAAGATTAATAACGTTTTGGTACAAATTGTCAAGCACGATTGGCCGCACAGATGGCCGAGTTTTATTCCGGATTTAGTCGGCGCGGCGAAGATGAGCGAGTCGTTGTGCGAGAATTGTTTAAACATTTTGAAGCTCTTATCGGAGGAAGTGTTTGATTTCTCGAGAGGGGAAATGACGCAGGATAAGATTAAGAGTTTGAAGACGAGTTTGAACGCGGAGTTTGCGATGATTCACGAGTTGTGCGAGTTTGTGTTGACGAATTCGCAGAAACCGGAGTTGATTTCGCAAACGTTGGTGACGTTGCACGCGTTTTTGACGTGGATTCCACTCGGGTACATCTTCGAGAGTCCTTTGTTGGAAACATTGTTGAGGTTGTTTCCGAACCCGACGTATAGGAACGTGGTGTTGCAATGTTTGGCAGAGATTGGGAGTTTGCTCGTGGACGCGCAATACAACGGGAAGTTCGTGGCGATGTATACCGAGCTGATGAACCATTTGGCGACGGCGTTGCCGAGGAACACGAACATTCCGGAAGCCTACGCGAACGGATCGGACGATGAACAAGCGTTCGTTCAAAACTTGGCCATTTTTTTCACGCAGTTTTTCAAAGCGCACGTGAAGTTGTTGGAAACCACGCCCGAGTTGCAAAGCGGCTTGTTGAACGGTTTGGAGTATTTGTTGAACATTTCGTACGTGGACGAACCGGAAGTGTTTAAAGTGTGTTTGGATTACTGGCACGCGTTGGTGTGCGACTTGTTTCAAGCGAGCGATTCCGGAACTGGCTCGGGTGGACAGGACGGTTTCCCGAATGCGGTTGATTTCACGTTTGGCGCGCCCGCCGGCGGCGGAGCTCAACAAAACGGGTCTTCCTCTGGGTCGCAAAGACGCGCGTTATATTCCGCGCCGATGAGTAAATTGAGAATGTTGATGATTTCGAGAATGGCGAAACCCGAAGAAGTGTTGATCGTGGAAGATGAAAACGGAAACATCGTGCGCGAGACGTTGAAAGACAACGACGTTTTGGTCCAATACAAAATCATGCGCGAGACGTTGATTTACTTGGCGCACTTGGACCACAAAGATACCGAGCAACAAATGTTGGAAAAGTTGAGCAATCAATTGAACGGCCGAGAGTACACGTGGAACACGCTGAACACGTTGTGCTGGGCGATTGGAAGTATTTCCGGGTCCATGCAAGAAGACCAAGAGAATAGATTTTTGGTCACGGCGATTCGAGACTTGTTGAACTTGTGCGAAATCATGCGAGGGAAAGATCACAAGGCGGTCATCGCGAGTAACATCATGTACGTCGTCGGTCAGTATCCAAGATTTCTTAGGTTACACTGGAAGTTTTTGAAAACTGTGGTGAATAAACTGTTCGAGTTTATGCACGAAACCCACCCCGGAGTGCAAGACATGGCGTGCGATACGTTCTTGAAAATCACCATTAAGTGCAAGCGCAAATTTGTCATCACGCAAGTCGGCGAACACGAGCCGTTCGTGGAGGAGTTGTTGAGAGGTTTAACGAACACCATTCGCGATTTGGAGCCGCACCAAGTGCACATCTTTTACGAAGCCGTCGGACACATGGTTTCCTCGGAACTGAACTTGGCGAAAAAAGAGGAATACGTGCAGAGATTGATGACGCCGCCGAACGAAACGTGGAACCTCATCATGACGCAAGCGAGGCAATCGAGCGAGAGTTTGAAGTCGCAAGAGGTCATCAAGAACATCTTAAATATTTTGAAAACAAACACGCACTGTTGCATTTCGCTCGGGCAGCCGTTCCAAAACCAAATGAGTTTAATTTACGGCGATTTGTTGAACGTGTATAAACTCTACTCGGAGTTGATTTCAGCCGCCATCGCGGAAGGCGGACCATACGCGTCGAAATCCTCGTTCGTAAAACTCACTCGCTCTGTAAAAAGAGAGTGTTTGCGATTGATCGAAACCTTCGTGGAAGGCTGCGAAGATCCGCACTTGGTGGCGCAACAGCTGGTCCCGTTAATGTACGATCCGATCCTGGGCGATTACGCGAGAAACGTCCCGGACGCGCGGGACGCCGAAGTCTTATCACTGTTCGCCGCCATCGTGAAGAAAGTAAAAGGTGCGATGATTGACGAGATCCCGAAGATCTTTGACGCGGTCTTTGAGTGCACGTTAGGGATGATTACGGTAAACTTTGAGGATTATCCGGACCACCGTTTGAAGTTTTTCTCGTTACTTCGTGAAGTGACCAATCATTGCTTCCGCGCCATCGCGACGTTATCGCCTGAGCACTTGAAGTTGGTCATCGACTCCATCGTTTGGGCGTTCAGACACACAGAAAGAAACGTCGCGGACGAAGGGTTGCACTTACTTCTCGAAATGATGAAGTACTTTCAAATGTCCGAGTTTTGCAACGCGTTTTATCAATCCTTTTATCTCACGTTGTTATCTGAGATTTTCGCGGTGTTGACGGATGGGTTCCACAAACCCGGGTTCAAGTTGCACGCGTTGTTGTTGCAAAACTTGTTCACCGTCGCGGACTCGCCAGAGAGATTGACGGCCTCGTTGTGCCCGCCGGAAAAACAAGGTCAATACTCCTCCAACGCGCATTTTATCAAAGACCACGTGGCGACGTTATTAGCCGGCTCGTTCCCGAACATGTCCGCGGGCGACGTCGAGCGATTCGCGAGTGGCATGATGGAATATAAAAGCGATTTGGTCCAGTTCAAGAACCACTTGCGCGACTTCTTAGTCGCGAGTAAACAGTTCTCGACCGCAGATTTCGCAGAAGAAGAGAAAGCTAGGTTGGCAGAGGTGGCCAAGGAACGCTTAGCGGCGGTTCCGGGGATGATTGCGCCGAATGAATTAAACATGGACGACGACGAAGATTAAGAAGAAAAAGAAAATCTAAGCGGCAGCGAAGCTTACATATACTACTACTACTACCACTAATACTAATAATAAAAATAAGATTGAATAAATAGACGCTGCTAAAAGCTACGGCACATTCATACTAATATACAAACTAATTACAACACTTTATCGTACTTCTCCATCAAGTCTTCTGCGGCTTTGTCGTACGTTTGCTCCTCTAAGTTTTCCAAGAACAACTCGTCCGCGCCGCCTTGATCGGCCCCTTTTCTTTCACCGCTCTCCTCGTCGAAATCGTTTGGTCTCGAACGTTTCGACGCTTGGTCGTACGCGCGATCGTAATGGTGCACCAAAATCTCCTCCACGAACTGATCCCACTTCTTCTCCGCGACTAGACTTCTCCACTGATTGACGCGTTCGTTCCCTACTCTCTTCTCCAACACTTGCAATTTTTCCAACAGTCTCGGAACTTCCGTCGTCTCGAAGTGCTCGTAATTTTGCCTAATCCATTTGACCCGGTGTTCCATCGGTATGCTCAATATCGTCGCTTTACCTTCACCCATTCTCTTCCAAGTCATCGTCGGTATTTGCACTTTACCAATCATCGACGACTCGCCTTCCACGAAAATAACTCTCTTCTCGTCAAACTTTCGCATCTTATGCGCCAACCTCGAATCGAACATTTTTTGACTCGGTTGCCCGACGAATCCATTCTCTGGATCTTCTCCTAATACCGACCCTCTGTGTTCAGCGAAGCGCTCTAAATCAATCACTTGAGCACCCCGTTTCTCCAACGCGTCCAACAACTTTCCCTTCGCGCACCCGGTCTTCCCGGCGACGACGTGGTAACGAAACTTTGCCGCTTCCTCTTTGAGATACTTCAAAGTCGTCTCTCGATATTTCTTATACCCGCCTGGAACGTAAGACACGTCAAAACCGATTCTCGACAGCACGTGCGCTAACGAGAGCGACCGTTCCCCGCCTCGAAAACAATACACGCACACCTTCGTCGTCTTCGGAAGATGTAAAAAATGTTCCTCTAAAATTTTACTTAGATTCTCGCTCGTCAATTTCGCGCCCAGCTTTTTCGCCTCGAACGGGTCGACTTGGACGTACATCGTCCCTATTTCTTCTCTCTGCTGATCGCTCAAGACGGGCGTGGAGATGGCGAACGGAACGTGGTCGTCTTTGTATTCCGAGGGCGATCGGACGTCGCAGACTAAATCGTACATTTCCGGGTCGAATTCATTGCTTTCCACGAGCGCTTTTTTGATGCGAGGACCGAGGTCGAGGTACTCCGGCGGGTAGGTAAAGTTATCTCGGCGAAGAACGTCTTCTTTGCCAGAGGAGGCTGTCGTCTTTGTCGTCGTCTTTGTCGTCGTCGTCGCAGCTCGTCTCGACCACCACGGTAGCAGGAACGCTCGGTTTCTCTCGCCGTTGTTGTTGTTGTTGTTGTTTCCAATTCTATTGTGCCGCCATGACCAAGACGACGACGACGACGACGATGACGATGACGAGAAAGAACAAGTCGTCATCGACGGGGCCATTCTTAGTAGTGTCGTCCTCGTCGTGAAATAACAGTAATAATAAGAATTACAGCTCCTCGGGACGATTTTACCGCGTTGCAACCACCCCCAGTGCGGCATATAAAGTGAAGAAGAGAGAAAGAGGAGGTTTTCCCCTAAAAAAACAAACAAAGAAACGCCTTTTTTTTCGAGATCATCAGTTCAGTTTTGTTTGACCACAACAAGAAAAATAAAATGTCAGCGGACGCCTCCGACGACGAGGACGATGGGAAATCGGGTGCGACCGTCGAAGTCGACGGAGAACAGGTGATTGTTCGAGTGCGATGCGCTGAATGCGTGAAGAAAGGCCTCACGACGGAGGCAGATGAAAATGAAAATCTTGGACAGTTTTACGAGTCGCAGTTGCGAGATGATTTGCTCTGCGCTTCGCATTACTTGGAGGAATTGAGGACGTTGGAGAATAACTACGTCATGAAGATTGGTAAGAATTGATAAAATGAGTTGTTGTTAATATTGTTAGTGCAATTGTAATAATATTACTCGTCGTCGTCGTTCTCATCGTCGTCTTCTTCGTCTTCTTCTAAATCTAAAACGATGAATCGGTTCGCGCCGATGCGCACGGCGGCTAAACCTCGAGAGGTCGAACATTCGATTGGACCTACGGCGTTCGGAGGAAGGCGGCGACACTTGCGCTCGTCGTCGTCCTCTCCGTCATCGTCGAATGTAGCCACACCGTCGGCGAGAACGAGAACGGCGGCTTTGTGACGGTTAGGATTTTCGCCCTCCGCCATGTCTTCTTCTGCTTCGTCTTCTTCTTTGGGAACTAATAAAGTGAGCGCACGACCGTTCGTGTATTCTAAAGCATCGAGAGGTTCGACGGTTTCGTAGTAAAGCTCGTTGGTATCGGTACCCATATCGTCGCTACTCATACCAAAATTAGAAGCAACGACATCTTTACCGAACTGGCATCCGTTTCGAACGGCGTCTCGAAAGCTTTCTTGAACGGCGAGAGATCCGGAACTTATAAACGTGGCGTTGGCGCTCAACGTGTCGCACTTCTTCGTTTGGTCGTCGACGTCGCCATCAATCGATGAATTGCTACCAGGCGTTGCGGGGGTTGCAACAACGTTTCCTTCAATCGTACCGCTCGTTTCGCGAAGAAAGTCTTCGTCCCATGTTTTCAGGAGCGTTTCTAAGCAGTCTCGCAAGCCGCCGTAGCGAATACCGTCGTCGTCGCCATGTCTCGACAACTGCATTTCCAACCGATCCGTTGATAACTCTGAGCTTCGTCCCAGCGCGTCCATTACATTTTCTACATTCGCTTCCGGTAAGTTCGGTACCGCTGCTAATGGAACGCCTGTTTCCATGCGTTTCTGCGCGCGCATTAGAAACGCGAATATCGCGCGATTCCTACTACCAACCATCGTACACGCCGTCGTCGCGTCGTGGCACGCCAAACACGCCAGCTCGACTTCTTCGCACAACTTATCCAACGTTTCTTCTCTCAAACCGAGCGGTTTCGCGTGTTTTTTCCACCTGGACAACCCTCTTAATTCTCGCAAGCGACTAAACGCCACCGACAACGCCGGAGCGACTTTCTTCACCAAAACGTCGTGCGCGACGTTCGTCTCGTGGTCTAAGCGCCTCGCGCGTTTCTTTAACTCGCCCGATTTACACCTCACACCGAAAAAATCTTCTAAACCGCGATCTATGATGCCTGTTTCGTACAACGAAAGTGCGTCTTTACAAAAAATATCGCAAAACTGCGCGCGGAACTTCTCGTCCGCGATGATTTCACTCATGGATGTTTTCTTCTCGTTCTCGTCGTCGTCGTCGTCACCTCGCAAATACGACGCCCCGGCGCTTAGTTTACCCACTCTCTTCGGTTTCTCCGTAACTATAAATCTTTGAAAATCTGGGTCAATCGACGAGATGGCAAAATCAACCACCGTGTGGTAAAACGCCGTCTTTAGCGCCGCTTTCCATCGTTTCGAAAGCATCGCGACCGAGCTCAAACACGCGCTCAAAAGCTGACTGGTGTGCGCGGCGTGTAACGCGAAATCGTACGTCGCTTTCACGCGATGTTGTGAGAGCAAATCAAATGACAACATCGCGTACGCGTTGCCATTTACGCGAGCGCAAATGGCGTTTTTCTCTTTCGATACCGACACCGCTTCCACCGCGGATTTCTCTTCGTCTTCGTTGTTCGTCGGTACTTTTTGCCAAAACAACGGAAACGCGCCAAAACCAAAACACGCCACGTTCCCGCTCACATCTCCAGCCACTAAAACGTTCATCTGGCTCGGCGGTGCCTTGTGATCTAAAATCTGGTCTCTGTTCCAAGCCTGTTGGTCTTCGTCGATTTCCCAACGCTCCTCGTCCTCGTCCTCTTCGTCCTCGTCCTCCTCGAGCAAAACGTCGTCCTCTATCGTCTCCTCCACGTCCACCCCTTTATTTCGTCGCACAAACCCAAAACTCTTCCCACTTTGACCGCTGCTCTTCCCGCCTCGCATCATCGCCAACGCGGCGTTCGATACGCTCAGCTTTGGCCGAGCGTGAAATTTGCTCGCCGACGAGTCGTCGTTGAAAAGCAGCGCGGCGGTGTTGTTACTCCCGGACGACGACGTCGCGTGGCTTCCACTCCTCGCCAACGCTTCGAACTCTTTCGTCAACTGCGTGTCTGTTTCTTTGTCCTCAGCTATGCTCCCAACGACGCCCGTCCAACACAACGCGGATATTTTCCTCTTCCCGTCTTCTTCCTCTCCTAATCCGTCGCAAAATCTCTCCGTCATCCGTTCCACGGTCCAGCTCGGATACACCGCGCCTTCCCCACCCGCGTGGTTGTTCCCATTCTCCACGTGAAACAACTCCACGTCTCCGTTTCTTCGTCCCACCGCTAAAATCTTCCCGTCTTCTCTCCACGTCAAGCACGTGCACTCGTTCCCCGGGGAGACCGTTCGCCACAAGCGTTGCCAGTCGATGCGATGTAAGGACAAGGCGCCGTCTTTGGTGGCGACGGCGATGACGTCGATTTTGGGGTTGATTTTTATGGAGAGGATTGAGGAGTGGAGGGAGACGTCGCGGAGGACGGTGAAGGCGCGGCCGTTGTTGCTTCCACTCTTCGGCATAGAGAGTGTATTGTTACCGTCCTGATTGCTCTTTTCCAATACAAATACTCTGGAGACTTTTTCGAATTTTTTCTCTTCTTTTCTTTTGAAAAAATACGAGACTCTCTCTCTCTAACAAACTGTCTCACAGGGACGGGTAAGAATACTTGGACGGGGAATACTACGGACGGGGAATACCTTAACTTGGACGGTGCGTTACGTCACGACGTAACTTGGACGGGTAATGCACTCGATTGCTTTTCCACATAATAATAATAGACTTTTTTTCGATTTCTTTCTCTTTTTTTCTGTTGTTTTTTTGTCGCATGTGTCTCGCATGTAATTAAAAAAAAAGGCGTTACGTTATTTCATAGTATATAATATTCTCTCGCGAAAGAAAGAAGAAGACATGGCTTCATCGCGAGTTAAAGCGACGACAACGATCGCTTTGAGCGTGATAGAGGACGTTTTGACGTTGGCGACGACGATGGTGGCGTCCTCGATCGCGTTTTCGATGCGATCGATCGGTTTTGTTCTTCTCAAGTCCCCTCATGTTGTCCCCGTTTTTAAGAGGGGAGCGAGAGAGAGAGAATACGCGGAGATCCGCGACGAGGAGAAGCGGTTGTTGGAAAAGGAAAAAGAAGAAGAGGAAGAGGACGACAGTGCGAGTTTGAGGAGGATTGAGATGGAGTTTGCGGTTCCGAGAGCGCCGACGGTTGTTGGAAAAGCGAGGGAGATTCTCTTCCAGGAGCAGAACCAAGAAGACGCGAAGCAGCTCGAGGCAAAGTTGGTGAGCGAGTTTGCGATGTCGGCGAGCGTGTTTTATCCTGCGGATGCATCGTCTTCGTCGCTTGAAAATACCGTAGTTCTTCTCAATTGTACCGGTGGTACTCAAGAAACTTGGCGAGCCTCTGGTGTTGTCGAGCGATTCTGCGAGAAAAAGAACTGTTCGGTATTGACGTTGGACATGAGAGGTCAAGGTTTGGAAACCGACATCGTGGATTACGACTCGCTGCGGGTACTCGCGATGGACGTATTGGCCGTTCTACGAACGGTTCAGGAAGAGAAAAAGAGGTATAAAATTGGCGCAAAGATGCACGTCGTCGGATATTCCATCGGAGCAGGCGTGGCGATGTGGATAGGAGTTCTCCTCAGTCCCAATCGAAGAGGCGGGGAAAGACTGACAAGGCCGAAAGTTGACTCGATTTCTCTGTACGGCTTTACGTCCAAAGGCGTCATCGCCGGTCGAAAGAACTTCATCGATCGAGTATTAACGCAGGCATTCGCTACGGAAATGTTCGTCCGCGCTTGCGGCATTCGCGGCTTCATCGGTCTCATGCGACTCGGCATTCGACCAAACTACGACGCGCTCAACGCGCAAAAGATGAACGTCGACGATTTAACCCACTACACCTGCGACACGAACACCCTGGACGGGTTCGCCTACCAAGTTAAATCGTGGACAACGTTCGAGTTATCGCGCGATGAAATCAAATCCATCGAAATTCCAACATTAATTCTCCACTGCAAAGGCGACGAGCGCGCCGGCCACAAACGGGAACACAAACGCTTCGACGCGGAGACGATGCCGAGAGGCGAGTTTCTCCAAATCCAAGGCGACTACAGTCACTTGTGGCCGTACGAAAATCCAGAACAGTTCGTACGCGTCGTTGAGGAGTTTCAAAACCGAGCGTCTGCGAGGAGGTTGTAATAAAAACGTTTATTATACCATCGCGACGGATGTTTTTCCTCTTTTTCTTCGATTTTCTCTTCTTCTTCAGTTCTTCTCCTGGCGGCGAATTCTTCATTCTGAGTCACACTTTTGCACTTCGTTTTACAACAAGGCGAAAAGAACTCTGATAAAGCATTATTATTCAGGAATGGCGGACGACGACGCCAACGCCATGATGCGGAACATGTCCAAAGCGGCCACCGCGTCGAACCTCCCTCGAGCGACGCGGGTGAAAAACAAATCCGCCGCTGCGATCCAAATCACCGCCGAACAAATCGTCCGCGAAGCGAAAGAGCGACAGGACGACACGTACATCGCGCCGAGGCAAAAGATCACGAACAACGAAGAACTGTACGAGTACCGATTGAAGAAACGGAAAGAATTCGAAGACGTGATTCGGAGAACGTATTGGGACAGCAAAGTGTGGACGCGATACGCGCAATGGGAGGAAGGCCAAGGGGATTTCGCACGAGCGAGAAGCGTCTGGGAACGCGCGCTGGATCAAAATTATAAAGAAGTCCCGGTGTGGATAAACTACGCGGAGATGGAAATGCGAGCTGGGTTTGTGAATCACGCGAGGAACGTGTGGGACCGCGCGTGCTCTTTGTTGCCGAGACACGACGTTTTGTGGTATAAGTTTACGCACATGGAAGAGACGATGGGCGAAATAGCGGCGTGTCGAAACGTGTTTGAGAAATGGATGAAATGGGAACCGAGCGAGTTAGCGTGGAACGCGTTTGTGAATTTTGAGATGCGGTATAAGGAGTACGATCGCATGCGAGATGTGTATCAGAGATACGCGCAGGTGCATCCGTCGACGAGAGTGTTCGGGAAGTGGGCGAAATTTGAGCAGTATCAGAAACACGACAACGAAAATTGCAGGAAAGTGTTCGAGGCTGGGATTGAGATGTTGAGCGAAGAGGAAGACGTGGACGATTTGTACGTTCAATACGCAAAATTTGAGGAGAAAAATCACGAGTATGAACGCGCGAGAGGGATTTATAAGTACGCGCTGACGGCGTTGCCGAAATCGATGCACGACTCGATCCGGAAAGCGATGATGACGTTTGAGAAACAGTTTGGCGACTCGAAAGGCATTGAAAATGCAGTCGTGGAGAAACGAAGACACGAATACGAAATTTTAGTCGAAAAGGAACCGATGAACTACGACCATTGGTTCGCGTTTGCGAAATTAGAAGAGGAGAACGGGGAGTGGGATAAAGTTCGAGAGGTGTACGAACGCGCGATTGGGAACAAACCGCCGGCGAACGAGAAGAGATATTGGCGACGATACGTGTATCTATGGATCAATTATTTCTTATTCGAAGAGTTGGACGCGGAAGATTACGACCGTGCGAGGGAGGTTATGCGAGAACTCTTGAAGTTGGTCCCGCACAACGAGTTTTCGTTTTCGAAAGTGTGGATCATGGCCGCTAAGTTTGAATTGAGAAGGAAAAAATTAGACGCGTTTCGTAAGATTATGGGATTAGCCATCGGATTAGCTCCGAAACCAAAAATCTTTGACGCGTACATAGAGGTCGAGTCTCAGTTAGGAAACGTGGACCGGTGTCGATCGTTGTACGAAAAGTCGTTAGAGTTGAACCCGAGAGATTGCGAGAGTTGGGTGAAATACGCCGAGTTGGAGAAGGATTTAGGAGAAACCGAACGCGGTCGCGCCATTTTTGAAATGGCAATCGAACAACCGGCTTTAGACATGCCCGAAAGCTTGTGGAAGGCGTACATTGACTTTGAAATTTCCATTGGGAACAGAGTCGAAGCGAGAGCGTTGTACGAGCGATTGTTAGAGAAGACGGAACACGTGAAAGTTTGGATGAGCTTTGCCAAGTTTGAAAACAAAATCGTCTTGCCGCCTCCCGAGGACGACGAGGAATGGGACGAAGACGAGGAGACTGAGGCGGAAAGAAGAAAGCGAGAGGAGGCGCACGTGAAGAAAACACCGACGGAATCGAAAGAAGCTCGCGAACAAAACGCGAGAAGGGTTTTTGAACGCGCGTTGGAGGCTTTGAAAACGAACCAACCCGATGCGAAAGAGGAACGGGTGATGTTGTTAGAGGCGTGGAAAGTGTTCGAGGAAAACGCTTCTGGCACGTCGAATGAAAAGAAAGAATTGATAGACGCCGTGGACAAGAAGATGCCGAAACGCGTCAAGAGAAAACGTCCAATGTACACCGAAGACGGCGAAGATGCAGGGACGGAAGAGTATTACGATTACGTGTTTCCAGAAGAAGCAGGCGCGAAACCAAACTTGAAGTTGTTGGAAGCCGCGTACGCGTGGAAGAAACAAAAGCAAATGGAAACGTCCTCGTAAAAAATCTTTCTGTTCGCGTAGACAAACAACATTATTTGCAGATTTCTATACTTACAACATAGCGCAAAGCGAACTACCTACTAGTAATACACAACTCTATCCTTCTAATAACTAATCTCTTGAATTCCAATGGTGAGACCACCAGTTAGGCGTTCCAAATTCGCACTCGGTGAACGCTTTCTCTTCCTTTTCTCCTCCGTCGCCGCTCTCGTCGACTGTTTCAATCGAAACGCCTTCGCTGACGTTTTCCACCTTTGCAAATCTCACCAACGCTAACCCGACGCCGCCACCTCGAGAGGCGACCACTTTCCCAATCTCTTTCCCGTCTTTTTTCGATATGACTATCCCATTTATTTTGACTTCTTTATTTTCATCAAAAACAACCGGAACGACGCCTTTCCTCACTTCGCCTTGAAACTCCGCCCGCGCCGTCGGTTCTTGGCCGACGTAACAACCCTTGGTAAAAGAAACCGCGTGTAAATGCGTCAACCTCGATTCCGCCGGAAACCGCTCGCCGAGTTCCAAAGACCCTTCCGGCACGCCATTCGCGTGTCTCCAGTTCGCGTACACCTTCTCGTCCAACTCTGCGTCTTCCTCCGTTTTCTTCGTAGCGTCAAAAACTATCCCGCGTCGTCCTAATCCAAACCATCTCGGATCCGCCGGTAAGAGTACATTTCCACGACCACCACTATCAGCATAATCGGTATCAAACGAAGGTGGCATCACGCGTACGCTCAACTCCTCGCTCGCGTCTTCCACTGAAACGTCCGACCGTAACTTCCTCCGCACTATTTGCGTCAACAACGTCTCTTTGGCACGTTGACACGAGTCAATCAAAATCTCATCATTATTTCTTCTTCCACCATCATCGCTTCTTCCTCTCGTCAAGAACACGTCCGTCACGATTCGCCCTTTCGGCGTTAACATCGCCGCGTACATGGTATTAGTATTATTATCGTCATCCTCCAGAAGTAAATCGACGTCGTTGGTCAGCAATCCTTGGAGTAACTTTTTCCCGTCCTTCCCGGTGAGTCGTACCACCGAGCGGGATTTCCCGAGGAACACGCCCTTAAAACCACCAAGGCTCTTCGATTGACCAGAACTGCTCATCGCGTCCGAGCCTCCTCGAGCGCTTCTCCGAATGAACGCGTCCAGCGTTCGCGCGATCGCGCGTTCCAGAGCCGTCGTCGCGCTGCTCGAAGAAGCCGCCAAAGTCGTCGTCATCTCTCTTCTCTTTGTTTTTGAAGAAACGTCGACGACGAATTTTGAGAAAAAAAGAAAAAATTTGATGAGAAAAAATTTTTTGTAAGGCAAAAAGAGAGGAGTAACCCTTTACGTACTAACGGGGTACTCTCTCATGTCAAAATGTGACCTACCTTTACGCACTCACGTGAGTCAAAGCGCGTACTCCAAAACCCGAAAAAAAAAAAATTGAGAGACGAGAAAAAGAAAGAAAGATAAAACACACGTGTATCCGTTCCTCATTCTTGACTGAGATGATGATGCACAGCACACGCACGAACGCTTCGATGCTGTGCATAAACATCACCCCGAAGTTCGTGCGGATACGCCGAGGCGTTGCGTTATCAACTCATTCGTCGTCTTTGCGAAATTGTCAAATTTTGTCGTCAAACGCAGAGAGAGGAACGAAAACGCAGCGCCTTCTTCTTAGTGGTAATCAAAAACTCGTAATTGATTCTTCGACGAGCGATGATGCTTCGATGGGAAGCCATTTCAGTCGTGCACGTCGTCACTTTTCCTCTCCATTCGCGAGGGTTTCCGACAAGCGGAGACACGCGCTCGTCACTTCCGCATCCTCGAACAACAACAACAAAATCACGAGTGCAAAAAGTGGTTTGAACAGCACCAGTGGTGGTGAATCTCGTCTCCGCGCGATCAACAATCCCTCGCAGCAGCGAGAACAACAAGGGTTAGCGGACGCACTCGCTGCGGGGAAATCTGCGTCGCCGCCGGGGTCGTCACGAGGACAAGAAGAAAAAGAAATGATCGACCAGACGTACGAGTTGAACGGTAACAACTTCGCGGAACAAACGATCGCGACGCCGTCGGATGGACCGATCGATGTGTTGCACGCCTCTTCGAAGCAGACGAAGAGTTGGCAAGCGGTGAGGAGAGCGGTGACGACTGGGCCGGTGCAATCGAACGCGTTGATTGGAGGGACGCCGTTGATTGACGTGACGAGCGTGTTGAGTTTGAATCCTTCAAAGGTGAAGATTTACGCGAAGTGCGAGTATATGAATCCGAGTGGAAGCATTAAGGATCGAATTGCGAGTTATATTTTACAAGCGGCGATTGATGCTGGGGATTTGAAGGAGGGGATGACGGTGGTGGCGGCGACGAGCGGGAACACCGGGAGCGCCATCGCGGCGGCGTGCGCCATTCGCGGGTTTGATTACATCGTCATTACGAATAAGAAATGTTCGATAGAGAAGATCGATAGCATGAGAGCGTATGGTGGGACGGTTATTGTCGCGAAGAGTGGCGTAGCTGCGGACGATCCAGAGCATTATCAAAATATCGAGAACACGATGGTGGCGGAAAATCCGGGGAAGTATTTCGGCGTGAACCAGTACGATAACTTGAACAACGCGTTGGCTTACGAGGCGACGTTAGGGCCGGAAATTATCGCGCAAACGAAAGGACTCATCACGCACTTTGTCGCTGGGTCGAGTACGGGTGGGACGCTGACGGGTACCAGTCGGTATTTGAAGGCGGTGAACCCGGAGATCAAGTCCGTGTTGGCGGATCCGCGAGGGTCGGTATTGTGGGATAATTTCGTTAACGACGTTCCGGAAAACGAGTTAATTGTTGGTAAGTGGGAGATTGAAGGCGTCGGGAAAGATTCTATTCCGGGTGTTTTGTCCTGGGACGTCGTCGATGGCGCGCAAAGAGGAGACGACGCGTCGAGTTTTTACACGTGTCGCAAAGTCGCGAGAGATTTGGGCGTTTTAGTTGGAGGCTCCGCCGGGTTGAATTTACACGCGTGCGCGGTCTTGAGCGGTAAAATCGACAACGGCGTCATCGTGACCGTTTTGCCAGACTCTGGGGTGAAATACCTGTCCAAGATTTTCAACGACGATTGGATGAACGAGAAAGGATTCACGGGCAAGGAAAAGAGTCCCGAGGATGGAGAAATCTATTGGCGACCGGGCGCGAACGATCCGTGCGAGAACCAAAAGAGTAGTAGAATGTTTCCGATAAACGCGTGCTCTTTACAACACGACACGAGAAAGCAATGCAACGACGACGAGTTGAACCCGAGAGAACAAACGGAAGCGGAGTTGAGATTTTTGGAAGAGACGGCGGCGAGAATGGTCGAATACCATCGTCAATCCGTAAAAATTGGCGAAGAACCGGTAGTATTGATGAATACTCCGGAAAGCATTCGAGCGATGTTTTCCGAAGCTGGCGTTGGGATGACCTTTGAGCACCAAGAACCGGCGTGGAGCGAGCAACAGTTGAGAGACGCCGTGACGACCATCTTGCAAACGTCCGTGCGTTCATCGTCGCCGTTATTTTTGAATCAATTATACGCCGGTGTCGACCCGGTCGCGTTAGCCGGCGAATGGGTCTCCGCGGCGTTGAACTCAAACGTGCACACGTTCGAAGTCGCGCCATCGTTGACGGAGATTGAGAAATCATGCTTGGAGAAAGTCGCGCGGTGTTGGTTGAAGACCAACGACGGCGTCGAGACTCCCGAACACGACGGTTTGTTCGTCCCAGGTGGATCGTTATCGATTTTATATTCCATCTTGTTAGCCAGAGACGTCGCGGACTCTTCCATTCGCAAGGCTGGCATGGACAGAAATAACAAGTTGGTAGCTTTTTGCAGCGAAAACGCGCATTACTCGTACAAAAAATCCGCCATCGTTACCGGTTTAGGCGAAGAAAACTTGGTCGCGGTGAAATGTCTGCCGAACGGTGCCATGGATCCGGGCGCTTTGCGTGCGGCGATTGCATCGGCCATCGCGGCAGGCAAAACGCCGTTCTACGTCGGCACGACCGCGGGTACAACTGTTTTAGGCGCTTTTGATCCGTTCAGCGAAATCTTTGACGTCGTCGACGAGTTTCAAAATGCCAACGGGAAATCGCAACGCATTTGGACCCACATCGACGGCGCGTGGGGCGGTGGTGCCATGCTTTCCAAAGAGCACAATCATCTCATGGACGGCGCGGAACGCTCGGATTCTTTCTCTTGGAACCCGCACAAAATGCTCGGCATGCCTTTGCAATGCTCGGTGTTTGTCTGCAAGCACGCCGGCTCTTTATCTAAAGCGAACGGCGCCAAGGCGGAATATCTCTTCCAACCGGACAAGAATAACTCTGGCGCGGACTTGGGCGACCGAACCATTCAGTGTGGACGCAAAGCAGACGCCGTGAAGTTATGGTTGGCGTGGAAATTGCGAGGCGACGAAGGTTTCGCCAAGTGCATCGATCGGTCCTTTCACTTGGCGAAATTCGTCCAACTCGAAGTTGAAAACTCGGACGGCAAGTTCGTTCTCGTCCAACCGGCCCAATGCTCCAACGTCGGGTTCTGGTACGTTCCGCCGCGCTTGCGCCCATTCAACCGGACAACTGCGACTGAAGAAGATTGGGCCGAACTCGGTTACGTCGCTCCAAAGTTGAAAAACGCCATGCAAAAAGCCGGCGACGCCATGATTGGCTTCCAACCCATCGCCAGCATGGGCTACGTCAACTTTTTCCGCCTGGTGTTACCGAACCCGAGACACATCACGGAAATGGATCTGAGAGCGATGTTGGATCGCATGGACACCTACGGCCAAGAATTTTAATAATCATCGGAGAAAACAAATGGAGTAATTATATGTTATGCATCAAAGAGAAGAGAAGAAAGAGGAGGAAATTTTGCAAGCACGGAGGGTGGCTTACGTTTGTAAACTACTATAAAAATTATAATACACGAGAGCGGATTTATGATGATGTTTACGCAATCATCGAATCAAATCAATCAACGAGAGCGAGAGAGAAGAAGGAAAGCGATAAAAAGCGCGCTCTGAGAATAATAATAGTTATAATAACGAATAATAATACGAGAATGGTCATCTAGTAGTACACGAAAAGAAGAGTTGTTTAATATAATAAGTCATCACACACGATACTTTTAAAGCGAGAAACGAAGAAAAAATCGACACAAAATTTTTCAAAATTCGAATAAAATGCGCGTGGATTTAATCTCCGTCTTCTGGCACAACCTGGAAGGCGAGAAGCACAACGAACCGATTCTCGCGTGTTCGTTCGATCCTTCTTCATCGTCTTCTTCGTATAAACGTCTCGCGACCGCTGGAGGCGATAAGACGATAAAGATTTGGGACGTTTTGGAAATCGTCGACAAAGTGGAGGAGGAGGAGGAGGAGGAGAAAGAGGACGAGAGAGAAGCAAAAGTAGGAGAAGAGCAGACGCAAAGTCGCGTGGAATATAAAGAAACGATCACTCGACACGCGGCGGTGGTGAATTGCGTGAAGTTTTCTCCGGATGGCGCCGCACTCGCGTCGTGTGGAGACCGAGGCGAAGCGTTCGTGTTTGAGAAGACGACGACGACGAGAAAGGAGGGAGAGGAAAAGAAGACGGAGACGACGAACAACGCGCAGATGATGGTTGTCTCTGGCAACAGAACCGAATCTGATGCTAAACAACAAGGAGAGAAAGAAGCGCCTTCTCTTTTTAAGTGCAAATGCGCGTTGCGTGGCGGAACGGCGGATGCGTTAGATTTGACGTGGTCCGCCGACTCGCAGCTCGTCGCGGTGTCGTACATCGATTGGCGGACGATTATTTACGACGTCGCGAATGGTGGGGTCCCCCTGATTGCCTTCGAAGGTAAAAAAGGTAAATGCGCGTTAGGTGCGAGCAGTGGTAACGGACACACAAGTTTTGTCCAAGGTGTGACGTTTGACGCGTTGTCAAAATGGATAGTTTCTGTGAGCGCGGATAGGACGATGTGTGCTTGGTCTTCGAAGAAGGTTGCGATGAAAGCGAAGAAGGGCGAAAGTCCGAGTGCGACGAAGAAAGTTTGGGCGACGAGCTCGTTCAAGTACAGCAGCTGCGCGAAGAGCGCAAAGTCTAGCATAGATAGCAGTAACCAAGGCAACGAAAACAACGACGCGTGTTCATCGATGCTCTTTCACGACGACACCTTGCCTTCGTTCTTTAGACGACCAAGTTTCTCGCCGTGTGGTTCGTTCTTAGTCGTGCCCAGTGGTATACTCAAGGAAAAGGTCTCCGAACACGGCGGCGCGAAGAAGAGTGAAAGTACGGACTGCGCGCACGTGTTCTCTCGAGACGATTTGACGCAACCGAAAGCGTCCCTTCCGTCACTGAAACCGTCGACGTGCGTGGCGTTTTCGCCAAAGGTGTTTAAACTGAGAGGCGTTAAAAACGATGACGAATCAGTTGCTTCCACGAATCCTTTTAGAGGATTAAAGCACCGATGCATATTTTGCGTGTGTACAATTGATGGAGCTATGGTGTATGATACCGAAGTTGCTTCTCCTGTCGCCGTCATTTCAAACGCTCATTACGCCGCGGTCACGTGCGCGACTTGGAGCGCGGACGGGAGAACTCTGGTGTTGTCCAGTAAGGATGGTTTCTGCTCGTTTGTTCGATTCGACGAAGGTGAATTTGGCGAAGAAGTCGAAATGCCGAAACTTCCCGCGGAGACTGAAGTAGTGGAGGAGGGGAACAAGGAGAACGCCACGATTAACGGCACCGCCGCGGCGAAAAAGCCAGACCAAGCCACGGTGGACGCTCTGTTCGCAAACAATAAAAGTAGCACCGAAGATACGAATAAAGGCGTGGCGCAGACTGGAAGGCGAATAACACCGGTAGCGATGATGTAGAATATTAGTCAGCTAAAAACATGCACTTGTGGAACTGTAAAGAATGAACGCTCTGAGATTTCTCATTTAAAAAATATTTGGATCTACTAGTCGCTTCCTCATCCTCTTCTCACTCTCACCCGCCCTCTCTTTACTGCTTGGTTGTATTATATTACTTTTCTCGTTTTAATTGTTTCGTTTCATTTATTTCTCGGTTTATTATTCGTTTTTCTTTCTCGTTTTGTTTTCATTTTGGTTTTGTTTCAGTTATTTCTCGTTCGTCAAAGACAATAGCACTCCTTTCGAAAGCCCAAACAACTCAACTTCTATTCTCTCTCACTCTTTCGCTTCTCACATCTTTAAAAATATTTCACACACACAGACACTGAACCTCTCACGCGCGCGCGCTTCCACCTCTCGGCGTGCGACGTTTCTTTGGAGTTTCCGGACGATGTAACGAATCCGATTCGGTTGAGCCTCGCCAACCAAACATCTTCTTCATCAAGGATCCTACGATTGTGTTCTTCTCACTGTCTTCGTTATTCGCTCTTGCCGCCGCACTTCGCGACGCGCGCTTATTAGCGTTGAACTTTGGAGTTCCACTTCTTTCAGCGAGCGCCATGAGTTCGACGTAGCGTTCGTCGTCCGCTTCCACGTACTCCAAACCGTACTCCAAGACGTCCTCCAACGGCTCGAAGCAAATCGTTAAAGGTTGCGTCGTGGCGAAATCCATCTCCGCCTGCGCTTTGCGTCGTCTCTTGGATGCTGCCGGATTGAAGCACGCTCGTCGTCGTCGTCTTTTCTGCGCAAGCGCACCGCCACTGTTCATCAGAGCATTTTTTCGCTCTTCTTTTTCAGCCTTTTGGCGTTTCACCGCCGCGGCATCAAAGCAAAACAGGTAGCGATCGCGCTCAGCTTCAGTGGCGAGCTCTGGACGTTCACGAAGTTCTTTTGAAGGCGTCCAGTAAAATCGCGAGAGCAATGGACGACCGTTGTTGTGAACCATCCTCTTCTGATACCAGTAGTGATGAACAGTCAAAACGACTTCGCAAGACGGCGCGTGCGGATACTTTTTTCGCAGCTCTGCGAAAGCTTTATCCATACTAGCGTCATGCTTCATAACGAACGGCTTCGGACGAATAGAAGCGCCTGGAGAAAAAAATGCTTTCGCACTCGTATTTTTTTGGGATACTTTCACGGTCAAGTTCATCTTCTTCTCGAGCAACGCGCGATCGAAAACTTCCTCGGTCTCCGCGAGGGAGGACAAGGAAGATTTCGAACCGCGCGTCACGCGTTTCGTTAATCCAAATTTGAGACTGCCACCACCACCACCACCACCGAATGCATCGAATGCGTTCGAGTTTGTGTTGATCTTCTTGTCGCTGTTTGTGATATTATTCTTATATTTCGTTGAATTGTTGTTGGTGTTGTTTTTCTTGGTCTTTTGTTGGATTGGCGTTTTCAGCTCACCCGCCCCGACATCCACAGTCGAGGGAACCCATTCGGCGGCGCGACGCGCCTTGCGCAACTTCAGCGCAGCGGCGGACTGCTTCGCCGAAGCAGCTCGCCCTTCCAAATGGACTTTCGTCAAAGATTTACTATTCGTATTGTTTAAACTTCTTGTAACTCTTTTGACGACGAGATCATTGCTGGACCCGTTTCCCGACACGTTTTCCACGTCAGAATCGTTTATATCCGACAACTTTTCCAGTCTCGCCAAGTGCTCATCATCGGAGCACTCGGAGGAATTTTCAGAACCAGAATTAATCACACTTTTGTTCAATTTCGATTTCGCATGTGTTGTTGTTGTTGTTGCAGTTTTCATTTTCTTCCCGATGAGACCTCCGTCGCCGGCAGTGACGTCGTTTGTACTCGGAGTTTGAGGGAGAGTCACGCAATCGTACGTCGCGTCGTTGGAATTTTCACCGCCATTCATAATCACACCCCAAGTATCGTACTTATTCGGCAGACTATGTCTCTTATCGTTGCGTTTGTAGTGCGGCGGCGAAACCAAAAACGCTTCGTGCATCGGTTGGTCTGACGTCCAGTGCAGCGCATCTTCCTCCGTCGACGGCGAATAACATCTACCCAAGACGATATCACACGCGGAGTTCGACGACACCATACTCGACGCGCACCAGGACGCTTCTTCAAAGACGTCGAAAAGTTTCTCCACGTGTTCTTGCGTCACACCGTCTTTACCTTTCATCTCCGCTTGTTTACCTCCTTCTGCTTCTACTTGCTTTTTCTGGTCTTTCTTTTTCATCATCGCAGTATTCGTTTTCTTCTTTTCTTTCATGTTTTCCGCAACAAACGCGTCTCTTTGGGATTCGAGCCATTGCAAATCTTGGTCGTCGCACTCGTACGTCGCCGCCGCGGTGTTCGGACCAAACCTCGCCGCGACGACTCCGCCATCCGACTTGTGATACCCCTGCGGCGGCTTGTACGCTTTCCCATCGTTCATACTCGCGTAATACTGCGCAGTTTCCGCTTTACCAAACTGTGGCACGTGAATATTCTCAGTTTTCGCAAACGGATCTTTATTAAAGCCTTGGATGCGCGCGTTCAACTCGCGTTGAGAAACCTTCTTCTTATTCCCCTTCGTCGGCGTAGTGTTCGTGTCATTTTCTATCCCGTCTTTATAATCAGCACTTCCTCTCTTCGGTCGATTGCCATCGCCTTTCTTCTTGATTTCTTTTTCAGCCTTTTCTGGCCTCGGCTCCTTCTTCACGCGAGGTTTTTGCTGAACGTTTCTCGTCTTGTTTTGTCTTCGATTGTCTCTGACGCCGCACGCGTTGCACAACGTCTTCGGTCCGTCCGGACCGTTACGCCATAAAGGCGTCGTGTGCGTGTTACAGTGCGCGCATCTTTTCCCTGCAATCCCAGTCGGCGACTGAGTATTCGCCATCTTTACTTTCCTTTTTCTCTTTTTCTCGCCGCCGCCGTCAACCGAGCGCTTTTAGAGGACAGAGGACCGAGGACAGGGGAGGGGCACTAATCAATGTTCCAATTCTTCTCTCTCGAGCGAATAAAAGCACTTTCTGTGTGAATGCATTGAAAAAGAAAGAAGCAAAACGTAAGTATTCGATATGAGGCGTATAATGGCATTCGTTTTCGAGCGAATATCTCAACCATTCGCGCTCCTCGCGCGCGATTGAATTCAGAAAATGGGACAAAGGGCAGGAATTTCGACACCTCTCAGGCACTGCCCGATGAGGCATTCCGAAGGGCACGCGCGCGCATCGAATCGCACGCAGTGCGCCTAAACGCGACGGCTTCGTGCCCAAAAAAAATCGATTTACGAGTAAAAGAGTCTAAATTCTGTTCAATTCAAAAGCGTAAACGCAGATCCACGTACCTTCTCGCCCTCTTTTCTCACGTTCAATGCGCGCACAAAGAGAGGTCCGTATAAAAAAAACAGAAGGACGCTCTCACGGAAAGTCGCCTTTTTCTCTCGCCTAAAAGAAATTAAAATCCCCCTTCTCTCTCTCTCTTTTACGCTCTACTCTTCTCAACGCGAATTTCCTCTCGCCTCTGCGCTGGAAGTTTTCGACGAGAAAGAATCTCTCTAAATCTATTCTTCCTTCCTTCTGAAGAAGAGTATTACGTAGAGAGAGTCGTCGACGCTCGACGTACTCGCGCCGTAGTGATTTTTTGTGTTGATTTTTCCTCCTCTTCGTTCCCTTCTTTCCGAAACGACAGAAAAAAAAATCAGAGAGAAAAGGAAGGTTTCAGAAGGGCAGTTTTCCCACCAAAAAGAAGAAAAATTGTCGAAAGAAGAGACCAATAAATATGCCTTCCGAAGGGAAATTAGAGGGGGAAAACGCGCGCAAACACAAACTTCTCTCGATCAATAAAACGCCCAACAACACTTCCTCTCTCCACCAGATGTCGGGATTTTTGCGTCCTCGTGCTGCTCTCTGCTTTCTTTCTTCTCGTGCTGCTCTGTATTTCACAAAGACGGCTGATGATGACGACGACGACGATGGAGGAGAGAGGAAGCCCTGCCTCCCTTTAAACAGAGAGAACAGAGAGAGAATATTTTCTTCCTTGAAAGGATGCTTTTTTTCTTCTTTTTTGCCCTTTGTGAGATATTTTCAAAGATATTTTTTGTTCGCGACAAAGAGAGAGAGCAAAACTCTCTCTCCCCCTTCTTTTGTCTTTTTCGTCTCATGCTTTCAACAACAACAACGAAAAAAATTCAAAAACGAGAAAAGAGCTCGAGAGAGAGAGAAAACCAATCATTTCTTTTCCCTACAACAACCTCTTATACATCTCTTTCTTCTGCGCGTTAACGATGGAAACGATGAATACCACCACAACCACCAACAAGAGAGAAGGCGACGAAAAGGACTTCGAGGAGGAGGAGGACAAAAAGCGCGCGAAAAAAGACGAGTTAGAAGAGGACGAGTTGGAGACGCAAGAAACACATCCTTGGAGTGCCAACGAGGAAATCTTGGAGGAAGAGGTGTACGTCCAAGATTTAGGCAAAGTCTCCGACGACGTGAAAGTCGTCGAGGCGGAGAAGAAAAGTTGGAACAGGAAGCCTTTGGCGAGACCGATCGATGGTCAAACGGATTCTATACGTGCGTTTTGATTTTGTGTTGTTCACTCTTATTCTTTGAAACGCGTTGTTCGTATTCTTTTTCTTTGTCCTCTTCGCTTTGCGCTTTGGGAGATTTTCAAACTTCATAACTCACATTTTTTGACTTCTCGAACAGTTTTTCAACAGTTGGACATCGATTACATCATCGGCCAGCCGCACGAGATGCTCGGCCAGGAGAGACGGTCGAAGGGCCAGGCGGCGATTTTGCGAATGTTTGGCGTGACCGAAGACGGCCACTCGGTGTGCGTGCACGTGCACGGTTTCAACCCGTATTTTTACTGCGCGGTGCCGGAAACTTTCACGGAGCAACACATTCCGGCGTTTTTGATGTCTTTGAATTCGCAGATGATGGCGCACCAAAGGTCGTCGAATTCGGCGAGGCATTTCGCGCTGGACGCGCATTTGATTTTAGATAAACAATCGCTCATGAATTTCCAACCGAACGGGAAGAAAGGACGTTTTTTACGCATCATCATGATGTTGCCGACGCAAGTGGCGCAAGCGAGAGGGATTTTAGAAAATGGGATACACGTGGACGAGTTGCACCAAAGCGCGTTAACGTTTCCAACGTTTGAGAGTAACATTTTGTACACGTTAAGGTTTATGGTAGACAGAGCAGTTGTCGGTGGGAACTGGTTGGAATTACCGGCGAAAAATTATCGCGTGCGTCCGCAACAAAGGAAAGCGAGTTATTGTCAAATCGAGTGCGACGTTATGTTCGATCGATTCATCTCGCACGCCGCGGAAGGAAAATATTCAAAGTTGGCGCCGTTCAGAATTTTGTCCGTCGATATCGAGTGCGCTGGGAGAAAAGGTTTCTTCCCGGACGCCGAACAGGATCCGGTGATTCAAATCGCCACGCTCGTCACCGAACAAGGCTCGGATTCGCCGATTATTAAAGCGATTTGGACGCTAGACACGTGCGCGCCAATCGTCGGCGCAGAGGTGAAATCGTTTCGAGACGAGCGGGAGTTATTGAGAGACTGGGGTAAGTTTATGCGCGCCGTCGATCCAGACATGCTCATTGGCTATAACATTGTCAATTTCGATTTCCCATATCTCATCAAACGCGCGCAAACGCTAGGCGTGCAAGATTTTCCGTATTGGGGGAGAATTATCGGGAAACAACTGACGATTAAAGACACGACGTTTAGTTCCAAAGCGTACGGGACGAGAGAGTCGAAAGAAATTACCATCGAAGGAAGAGTTCAATTTGATATGCTCCAAGCGATTCAAAGAGATTATAAACTTTCGAGTTACTCTTTGAACTCGGTGTCCGCGCACTTCTTAGGCGAGCAGAAAGAAGACGTGCATCACTCGGCGATTTCCGAGTTACAAGCCGGGACCGCGGAAACCAGAAGACGTTTGGCGGTGTACTGTTTGAAGGACGCGTATTTGCCGCAACGTCTGTTGGATAAACTCATGTATACGTACAACTACATCGAAATGTCCAGAGTTACCGGCGTCCCGTTGTCCTTCTTGTTGGCGAGAGGACAATCGATTAAAGTCATGTCACAGCTGTTGCGAAAAGCCAGACAACGCGGATTGATCATCCCAGCGAGAAGAGACCGAGGAAACGGTCCGAACGCGCAATTAGAAGGTGAAGTCGCGTACGAAGGCGCGACTGTTTTGGACGCGAAAGCTGGGTATTACGAGCTTCCAATCGCGACGCTCGATTTCGCCTCTTTGTACCCTTCCATCATGATGGCGCACAATTTGTGCTATTGCACGTTGGTCAAGCAACACGACGTGGCGGATTTACCGCCGGAAGCGTACACGAAAGCGCCAACCGGAGATGTTTTTGTCAAATCCACGCAGTTCAAAGGTATCCTTCCGGAAATTTTAGAGGAACTGTTATCGGCGCGGAAACGAGCGAAACAGGATTTAAAAAAAGCGACGGATCCTTTAGAACGGGCGGTTTTAGACGGTCGTCAGTTGGCGTTGAAAATATCCGCCAACTCCGTGTATGGTTTTACCGGCGCCACGGTCGGTCAGCTTCCGTGTTTGGAGATTTCCGCCTCGACGACGGCGTACGGTCGTCAGATGATTGACCACACGAAGAAATTGGTCGAGGAAAAATACACCACCGCCAACGGGTACGAAGGCGACGCCGAAGTCATATACGGCGATACCGATTCCGTGATGATTAAATTCAACTGTAAAGAATTAAAAACGAGCATGGAGTATGGTTTAGAAGCCGCCGATTACGTCTCCGCGACGTTTACGAAACCCATCAAGTTAGAATTTGAAAAGTGTTACTGGCCGTATTTGTTAATCTCCAAGAAAAGATACGCCGGTTTACTCTGGGAAAACAGCGAAAAGTGGACAAAAATGGATACCAAAGGCATCGAAACTGTGCGTCGCGATAACTGTCTGTTAGTGCGCCAGGTCGTCGAAACGTGCTTGACGAAAATCCTCATGGATAGAGACATCCCTGGCGCGGTCAAATACGTCCAAAACACCATCTCGGATTTACTGATGAATAAGTTGGATTTGTCGCTTTTGGTCATCACCAAAGGTTTGACGAAAACCGCGGACGAATACGCGGTCAAAGCGGCGCACGCGGAGTTGGCACAACGCATGTTCCTTCGCGACCCAGCGACGGCTCCAGTTGTTGGCGACCGCGTCGCATACGTCATGATTAAAGCCACGAAAAACGCCAAAGGGTACGAGAAATCCGAGTGCCCGATTTACGCCATGGATAACAACTTACCCATCGATCACAAGCACTACTTGGACAACTTCTTGACCAAACCTTTGTTGCGTTTGTTCGAACCGATACTACAGAACGCCGCATCTGTTCTCCTCTCTGGTGAACACACCAGGTCGATCGCGTTACCTACCCCGTCTTCCACCTTGGCCGGCGGCATCATGCGCTTCGCGAAAGTCCGCCCGTCCTGCGTCGGTTGCCGCGCACCAATCACGGACGAAAAGCTCTCCAAATCTTTGTGTAAACACTGCGTGGAAGACGAATCTAAACATCTCCAAAAAGCGTTAGTCACGGTGAACGAACTCGAGAAAGACTTCAACCGTTTATGGACGCAATGTCAAAGATGTCAAGGTTCGTTGCACCAAGACGTCTTGTGCACGTCGAGAGACTGTCCGATTTTTTACCGAAGAAGGAAAACGCAGAAAGATTTGATCGAAGCCACGACCACGTTGAAACGGTTCGATTGGTAGTCACTTTACCACCACGTCAGCGTGTACGCGTTTGTAGTTATTAATAGTACTCACACAAACATCCACGCGTCGATATAATAATCAATTCGTTCGTCTTTTCTGTTTTTTGCTCCATTTCTCATAAAAACAAGGCACAGTCCCCCCCCCAAAACACCACCAACATTACCACCAAGAATGGAGGAGGAGGAGGAAGATGGCGCGCCTCTCCCTTCCTCTGCTCTGCTCGTCAACCGTTTCCAGCTCCTCGAACTCGTCGGTCGAGGGACGACCGGCGTCGTCCATCGCGCGTTAGATGTGCTCAATAACAACGAAACCGTCGCCATAAAGTTAGTGGATTTGGAAGAGTGCGAGGACGACGTTTTGGACATTCAGCGCGAAATCAACGTGTTGGCGAACTGCGATTCCCCGCACGTGACGAAATATTTAGGCTCGTGGTTGGTACCGAAAACGAGCACGTTGGCAATTGCGATGGAATACATGGGCGGGGGATCGGTTCAGGATTTATGTCGAGAGACGCCGTTGGATGAGCGAATCGTTCGAGTGTTGATGCGAGACGTGGTGAAAGCGTTGAAGTATTTACACGAGGAAGGAAAAATTCATCGAGACGTGAAGTGCGCGAACATTTTGTTGAACGAGAACGGGGAGGTGAGATTGGCGGATTTTGGGGTGTCCGGGCAGATGACGCAAACGATCGGGGCGAGAAGGAAGACGTTTGCCGGGACGCCGTTTTGGATGGCTCCGGAGGTTATTCAATCGAGCGGAACCGGCGGGTTTGACGGACCGAGCGGGTACGACGAGAAAGCGGATATTTGGAGTCTAGGGATAACGGCGATTGAAGCCGCGACTGGGTCGGCGCCACACGCGCATTTACATCCCATGCGAGCTCTGTTTGTAATTCCGCAATCGGCGCCGCCAGAGTTGCCGTATACGGAAAACAACGAAGACAACGAAGAAGACGGAGGAGTGACGTATAATTTTTCGGAGGAGTTTAGAGATTTCGTGAAACAGTGCGTGAAAATGAACCCCGAGGAGAGGCCGAGTGCGGAAGAGTTGTTGAAGCATCCGTTCTTAAAGGTTGGCGGTGTGAACGCCGCGGAATCGGCGAGTAACGACGCGAGCACTAGTACTGTCGGGAACAAGACGAGTAACGGGGAAAGTAACAACGCGAGCGCGGAGGAGCGAGAGGAAGTGTCGACGATAATTGCAGAGGCGAAGAATGGCGCGGTGAATTCAGCAGAAAAGGTCCGACGACAGACGTCGAGTTTAGCGTCAGAGTTGACGGCACCGCCGCCGGACGCGTCGACGAAAGAGGAGAAGAAGGGTAAAACGCGGAGAAAAAAACCGCCGCCTCCGTTGCACTCGCCGCCGCGACCAGATCGCGTGAACACCAAGAAGGTCGCAGAGAACGAAGAAAATGACGTAGAAGTAGCAGAAGTAGATAAGAAGAAGAACAGCGCAGAAGAGAGAACGACACCGTCGGAGAACGGTTCAGAAGAAACGGCGACGACGCCGAGCACGCAAAAAGAAGCAGACGAGGACTTTGCGAGTAGTCCTCGGAGCTCGAATCATTCCACGATGTCTGGCAGTCAAAAGTCAAGACCAGAATCGTCGATCGGGAACTCGAGTTGGGATTTCGGTTCGGGTGCATTAGGCCGACGGTACTCGAAGAAGTTGCAGGACCAACAAAAACAGAAATCGCCGACGGCGAGTAACTCGAGTTTGGATCCTCTCAGTCCAAAATCGCGCTTCAAACTCGACGGGAATGAAGCGCTTCCGAGAACGAGTTTGTTGTTGAAAAATCACGTGGGAGACGCGCTTCGCGATTTAAAAATTCCGAAGCGTGAAGCCGATGCTGTATTTTCTGCGCTCGTGGGGATGGAAATTGCAGTCGCGGGAAGTATCGATGCATTTTTTAACTCCGTTTACGAAAGAAGCGTAGCGAAGGATGGAAACGATGATCACGCGTTGTCGAGGGATAAAGAGCAGTCGTCGGAGAGAAGCGTCTTGGCAGAATACTTACTCTCGCGTTGGCGAGACGATTTAATCAGAGAGGAGGTTGGGTATTATGATTAATAGAATTAGAATTTCATATAATTTTGCTTTGCTATGAGTGTGTATAATACAAAGAGTTTACTAATAACCACGTCTAGAGAACGCGTTATACATCTGTAACATTTCCGCCGAAGGTTCTGGAGACGCCGTGGAACTTCCACTCGAGATGGCCTTTTCTACGTGTCGCATGTAAACGGCCTCGATTTCCGTCTCGTTCTCGTCTTCTTCTTCAAGCGCGCATAACGCCGCTTCTCTCGCTAAATTTGCTAAATCTGCGCCGGTGAATTTCTCTGTCATGTCACCAACGCGTTCTAAGTTGACATCCGGCGCTAACGGCGTTTTACGAAAAGCGCACGCGAGGATTTCCGCGCGTTCTTTACTCGTCTCGGGCGCTTTTACGAATAAAAGGCGATCGAAACGACCGGGACGAAGCAAAGCTTCGTCGACTAAATCTGGGCGGTTCGTCGCCGCAATGACGGCAATTTTTTCTGCTCGCGAAGAAGAGTTTAACCCATCCATTTCAAGCAACAACTGCGTCACGACCCGATCGTAGACGGAACTACCTTCCGACTTTGTTTCGCCGCCTCGGGAAGAAGCCAAACCGTCAATTTCGTCGATGAAGATTATCGACGGCGCAACGCTTCGAGCGCGTTTGAAGAGCGTCCTGACGGCTTTTTCGGACTCGCCGACGTATTTCGAGAACAACTCGGGACCTTTCACGGCTAAGAAGTTTCGTTTCGATTGTGAAGCGACAGCGCGAGCTAAAGTTGTTTTGGAACATCCGGGAGGTCCGTATAACAAAATACCGTTTGGCGGTTTCGCGCCAATCTTCTGCATCGCGTCTGGATGCGTTTCCGCCCACTCGACGAGTTCCTTCAACGAGTTTTTTGTGTCGGCCTGACCACCGACGTCGTCCCAATTAACGCTTGAAATCTCGACGTTGATGTCACGCATGGCCGAAGGCCGAGCGCGATTCTTTGCGACGATAAAATCTTCAATCGTGACGCTATCATTCGTGGACGAAGATGGCGACGTGATTATATCAGTAGTCTCGTCGAGTTGCAAACTGGACATCGCTCCCGAAATATCGTTACCGTTACGTTGTTGATCAGCTATTATCCTGCGCATGGCATTTGAGGCGGCATCTCGAACGAGTTGCGCGATATCAGCGCCGACGAATCCATGCATCGTCCACGCGGTTTCGCGAATAATCTCCTCCGTCAAATCGTGCTTAATCGTTCCCAAGTGTGATTTCAAAATCTCAAATCTTTGTTGCGGATCCGGAGCGTTTACTTCGAGTTCGCGATCAAACCTTCCCGGTCGTCTCAGTCCAACATCAACGGCGTCGGGTCTATTCGTTGTCGCCAAAACGACAATGCCGTCAAGATTAACGACGTTGCCATCAAAAATCTCCGTCAACGCCGCTACCGCTCGCGTGTTCAAATGTGATTCCTCTCCTCCTTCGCCGGAACTACCGCCAGAGTTTTGGACGTTCTCGCCTCTCGAAGGACAAAGCGCGTCGAGTTCGTCGATCAAGACAATCGCCGGTTTCGCTTTCGCCGCCGCTCGAAAGACTTCACGGATGGCCTCTTCGGTTTCACCGACGACAGAGCCGACAAGCTCAGGTCCATCGACGACAAAAAGCGTCGCGTTTGACGTCTCGGCCGCGTGTCGGGCTAAAAGCGTCTTACCAGTCCCGGGTGGACCCCAAAGCAAAGCGCCTCGAGGCGGCGCGACGCCGCACTTCTTGAAAAGGTCAGCGTTGACCAGCGGGAGCGTGACGATATCTTTTAACGCGACGATGTGCGATTCACATCCGGCGAGTACATTTCTGGTTCTACTTTTATTAAGAGAGGACGATGATTCAGATTTGATCGAAGCGCCTGCGGCACGAGCGCGGAAAACAGCACTGCCGATATGGTCTTCTTCATCCTCTTCTTCTTCTTCGTTGTTGTTGTTTTTACCGTCTTGGTTCTTTGCATTGGTATCACTTTCATTCGCGTCTCGGCCGAGCAGTTCACACGTTTCGGTCTCCTCGTCGATCTCACCGATCTCGTCATTACTAACAAACGCGTTCATATTCTCATCACCCGTCGTTGTCATCGAAATCACTTCAAACAATGCCGAGACGCCTAAAAGCGGTAAACGCACAATCTGCCCGACGCGATATCCGCGATCGCGTAGCGCGCGCAAAGCTAACATCTCCAACGACGATAAATCATTTCTAGTGGTACGTCGATTCCTCGCGAGCGAGTCTCGCAACCACGCGCCTTCCGCGCGAACCGCAAACGCCGCCTCCATGGCGTATAATTTCAACGTCACCTTCTTTACTTTCCTTAAACCACCCCTCGTCGCTTTTCGCACGCACACAAGCGCATCTGCCGGAGGACACCCGAGCGAAAGCCACAGTCTCCTAGATAACGACACTTGCGATTTCTCCAAAGCCGAATGTACTGCCGATTTCCCTGGAACAGCAAACCGTCCATCGCAAGCCTCTCTGACGGCATCGTCGGGCGCGGCGACGTCCAAATCGAGCATCGCCCCCGCCACGTGTCTCACATCCAAAGCTTTCCACTCGCCTCCTCGAAACCGCTCTCGAACGACGTCTTCGTCCTCGGCAAAAACACACGGTCGCTGCATCGCCGGTCCTCTCTGATTCACTTTTTTCATCATCGCGCTCTCTCCTCCTAAAGCCTTCGCCACTGGCGTACCGAGCGTCGCTTTCCGCTCGCCGACGACGGAAGCGACATCCGCGTCTTCTGGCATACAAAACGTCAACGTATTCCCGAGTCCAGCCTCTGCGCCACCGCCCGGAGTAGTCAGAGCACCACCACCTCTCGGGGTTGTTTCTTGTCTCGTCGTCGCCATCACGGAGATTAAAACGCGTTCAAAATTTGAAATCCCGTTCTTTTTCGCGAACGCTCGCGAGATGAACACGTCCAAAGAGGCGTCTTGTCCTTCCTCTCGTGCGTACACATTCGCCGTCAAATTCGAGCCGAAATCGACACTCGGCGATGACGATGACGATGCCCCCTCCTCGTTTCTTTTCAAGCGCCCGAGGGAAGAAAAGCGCGACGACGAGGACGTCTTTTCCTCCTCCGTTTCCTCCGCATCCTCGGCAGTGGTAACGGCGGTCATCTCTCGAGACGCGTGAGAGGGAAACGAAGGGAAATTGGCCTCGAATTCGCCGTCGGCCTCGCCAGTCACGGGCGGCTTTTTCTTCCTCTTTTGATTCCCCATTATTCTCGCGATGATGCCGTTCAGGAGTAGTAATAGTGGTGCGAGGAGTATCGCGCGGTGGTCGATGATGATGTCGTCGGAATCATCTCTCTTTGTTGTTCAAGCGTGCACGCAGAGAATTAAAGTTTGAAGGGGAAAAGAGAGAGTTAAAGGCCTTATGACGAGGTTGCGCACACATGTTTGAAGTTACATAAAACTTTAAGCAAAACCTTCTCGATGATGATGATTATACTCGAGGGGAAAAGGTAAGGAAACTCTGTGAGAGCGAAGCGCTCGAAAGAACGTGCGTAAACGGCTTTTGCGAAACAGCGCGCTACGCGCAAACGTTCTGTTTTCATGTTCTGTTCACGAGGGATACTCTCGCACTTCTCTGTGCGGCGATGGCGCTTTCGGATTCCCTCTTACGTAAAATCTCTGAAACAATTCCACGGCTTCGTCTTTGAACAAACCGCCGACGCACTCGTACGCTTTCGAGGAGGAGGACAAACCGTCGTCGGCCGTGTCTGATTGTAAACACGAAGGCAAGCCGCGCATCTCGTGGACGCTCAAACACGTCCCGCCGCCGCCAAACTTATCGTTCGCGCATCCAAATATGACTTTAACTCGCTCGA